>Ga0307438_1000126_pt1 | contig 63783 bp, 68 predicted proteins | sample SalMarWE160110MG_FD_202144 | JGI IMG/M metagenome (GOLD analysis project Ga0307438, IMG submission 202144) | Salt marsh sediment microbial communities from the Plum Island Ecosystem LTER, Massachusetts, United States - WE1603-110 | ecosystem: Environmental > Aquatic > Marine > Intertidal zone >... | reverse complement strand
ACTGGTTGTCCACAAGGACCTTGATGTGATGGAGTATGGTCCTGTAGTCAACCCCGAGCTCCTTGCAGAGCTGGTGGGCATTAAAGGGCCTTTTCCTTAAAAGGACTACCATCATTATTCTTTTCTGTCCTCCCTTGGTAGCTGCAAAAATGTGCCACATGAGGTGCCTGAAATGCTGGGGGGTTATCATGGTATTTTGATGATTTCTCTATTTATAACCCTGGATTCTGGCGAATCTGTGTAGAGATTCTGAAATATCCTTATTAAGATGGAAATAATCTAATGTCAGGAGGTGGGGTCAATGACCAAGTGCATGAACATGCCTTTGGTCGGGATGATTCCCTATATCGTCTGCATCCGTATGGATGACCAAAACGTAAACCAATAAAGGATCCAGGTTGGGGGAGGAAACACATCCAAGGAACGTAATCCTTTGAGAAGCTCTCTGACGCATGGTATACTCCGGTCCCTCCATGCAGTCTCTAATGAGCAATTGTTCGGTTGATTTCCGTTCCCCCTTCATTGGAATTATTTTAGCTGATATCATATATAAGCTTATGAGAATCGGAAAGAGATGATTTATTTGTCTCGGGAAGAACAATATGTGCTTTATATTTTTCTCTTAGCGGGCTCATACTGATTGAACCCTTTTTTATACTGAAAACAATTGTAATACGAAGATTATGTCAAGATTCATCAAGAAGATATCGAAGAAGGCAGGACTTTCACCAGGAACGCTTATCCACATAGGCAAGAAAACGATGGAGAATGCACGAATCAGGATTATCGATTACAATGACAAGAAACTGAATGAGAAGGACCTCAAGAAGGTTGAGGAAAGCTTCCCCTTTAAAGACAAGCCCACTGTTACCTGGCTTAATATTGACGGTCTCCACGATACAGGTGTTATCGAAAGGGTAGGGAAACACTTCAAGGTTCATCCCCTTGTCCTTGAGGATATCGTAAATACTGGTCAAAGGCCCAAGATGGAGGATTTTGATGATTATGTTTTTTTTGTCCTGAAAATGCTCTATTTCGAGGAGGACACCGATGAGATAAGGACCGAGCAGGTAAGCTTCATAATCGGGCCGAGATTTGTGATATCCTTCCAGGAAAGGGTAGGTGACATCTTCGAGCCTGTCAGGGAAAGGATAAGAAAAGCAAAAGGTCGCATAAGGTCATCAGGCAGCGCCTACCTCGCATATGCTCTCGTTGACGCAATCGTTGACAATTATTTTGTTGTTCTGGAAAAGATAAGCGATAGGATAGAGGAACTGGAACAGGAGCTCTTGACAAACCCCACTTCAGAAACCCTTGCAAAGATACACTCGATGAAGAGGGAACTCATTCTTCTCCGCAAGTCGGTCTGGCCATTGAGGGAGGCCATAAGCGGGCTTACGAGAGGCGAATCAAAGCTCATAGGCGACAAGACAGTTGTCTATCTCAGGGATGTATATGACCATACTATCCAGGTCATTGACACAATAGAAAGCCTGAGGGATACTGTTTCGAGCATGCTGGACACCTATCTATCCAGCATCTCGAACCGCATGAACGAGGTCATGAAGGTTCTCACCATAATAGCAACGGTTTTCATACCGCTGACATTCATAGCAGGAATATACGGCATGAACTTTGATTTCATGCCTGAACTGAGATGGATATATGGCTATTTCGCTGTCTGGGGAGTGATGATTTTTATAACCATTATAATGGCTTTCTATTTCAGGAGAAAGGGATGGATATAGGGATTATGCCCTTTTCTTCCTTCTATCAGAAAGGGTAACATGTAGGAAGGGTATAGTAATTTTCTGCTTGTCGGATTCCTTCTTGATTCTTTCGATAAGGTCAGCATTTATCTCTGTAAGGAACATGTCATTATCCTTCGCAAATTTCGGGTCATACCAGAAAAGTATCTTGATGTTAATACTGCTGTTTGAGAACTCATCAAGTATTATCTTATATGTCGGTTTCTCAAGGATTTCTTCCTTCTTCTGCAAGTCTTTCATTGATGTCTCGATGGCTTTCTTGGCTCCCTTGAGCTCGAACGAGAAGACAGCCTTGTTGCTGTCCCGTATGCTCTTGAACACGCTGAAGAGCAACGTGTCCTCTCCGAACCTTTCGCTCCACATCTTCATGTCCTTATTATGCGAACCTGTCACAAAACGAAGCAGCCCATGTTCTCGCACGGGTGCTCGCACTTGCGATTCGCACAAAGGAACCGCTATCCAAGAAGAAGTTAAACCTGAGAGACGCAACGTCCCTACTCATACCTCAGGGCCTCCACCGGGTCTATCATGGAGGCCTTCCTGGCCGGGTAGAGGCCCCCCGCAATCCCGAGTAAGAGGGCGAAGCCCAGGCCGGTCAGGGCCAGACTCGGAGTGACTGTGGCCGTTATCGCGCCGCCCCCAACAACATCGCTGATTATCAGGGCGCCCAGCATGCCCAGGCCTATGCCGCCCAGGCCCCCCAGGAAGCTTATAATGGCTGATTCGGTGAGAATCTGCTGGAGGACCCTCCTGTTGGTCGCGCCTATTGCCTTCATGACGCCTATTTCCCGGCGCCTCTCCATGACAGCCATTATCATGGTGTTCATGACACCCAGGCCCCCCACTAGGGCGGCGATTGCCCCGATGCCGAATGTGAAGAGCCTTATCTGGTCCACTATGTCAGAGGCCATCCTGGCCATCTCTGTTGTTGTGAGGGCATCGAACCTGTCGCTGGCATCCTCTATGTCCTCTGCCACCCTCTCGGTATCCTTTACATCATCCGGGATTACATAGATTGCCTGGAATGTCTCCTCGCCCGTGACTGTCTGTAGGTCCTCCAGAGGGACTGTCACCCCCATGTCAATATCCTGGATGTTGGTAAGCTCGGTGACGCCGACAATCTCGAAGTCGGTTTCCTTTATGGTGAAATAGTCGCCTGGCTCAAGGTTGAATGCATCGGCCACGCTCTTGCCAATCACCGCAACGAAGTTCTCGCCCTCCTCAAGGTTCCTCCCGTTCTCGAATTCGATGTTCTCGCCGATGAAGTAATCGACCTTGGAGGGTTCGATTCCCATAGCCTGCCATGAAAAGCTCATTGACATGTCAAAACCTTCAATATAGGCCAGAATCGGGACAACCTCCTTGACCCCGCTGAGCCCCTCTATAATCTCCACGTCCTCATCATCGAGCTCGCCCATCATGCCAAAGAAACCCGCATCCTTCTCCATGACTGTTATCTTTCCCGCGGCAAGCTCGAGCCCGCTCTGGACTGCAGAGTCAAGGCCCTCGGCTATGGAACCCAGGGCCACAATGGCTCCAATCCCTATGAGGATTCCGAGGGTTGTCAGAATTGTCCTGGTCCTCTGCCTCATGATGTTCTTGAAGGCTAGGTCGAACATAGAAACCAACGCATCTATAAAATAATGGTATTCAGACTATTATATTAGATGACTATGAATAAGGAAAAATCTAAGCCGGTGGGGGAATTCCAGTGGTGGGCCCTGAAGCTCACCCTGGTCTGCATAGCTGTGTTCGCCCTCTCCCAGGCGCTCCCTGACTTCTTCTACGGGAACCTCGCTTTGGTAAGCAGCCAGGTCCTCCAGAGGCCCTGGACCATACTCACGCACATGTTCATGCACGCGGACTTCTCCCATCTTTATTTCAACATGTTCGCCCTAGCGGTGTTCGGCTCGATATTCGAGAAGAAGGCTGGCTCCAGGAACTTCCTTATAGTTTTCTTCCTGGGCGGCCTGGCCTCCAGTTTTGCTGATATAATATTCTATTCCTCAACCCTTGGGGCATCGGGAGCGATATTCGCGGTGCTGGGCTGCCTTGCAGTGTTCAGGCCCAGGACCGTAGTCTGGGCCATGGGGGTTCCCATGTACGTCATCATCGCCTTCCTCATATGGGTTGCCATTGACCTGGCCGGGCTCTACAGCCCGGACAACATAGCGCACGCATCCCACCTCGCCGGCATGGCCTATGGAGGGGCCTATGGCCTCTGGCTGAGGAGGCTCCACCCGGAACCGAAAAGGGTTAAGGAGCCTGATGATGACCTGCCAACAGAGAAAGAGCTCGAGAGGTGGGAAGAAATGTACATGAAGCAATAGTTTTTCTGGAAGTAGACCGGAGTTCTTGTGCCCCGTAGGGGTATCGGAAGACACCTCATTTTGGCTCCAGCCTTTTCTTGAAAAAGGCTGGCTACATGACCCATTCCCTGACTTCCCTGCCGGCCTTGATTTTCTTCATGACGCCGGAGAGGTCGTCCATGGTGATGTCGCGGCCGCCGATTCCGGCTATGAAATTTGAGACAGCCGGGCTGTCCCTTGTGCCGTAGAGTGCGGCCTTCACCTCGTCAAAGAGGCTTCCGTTCGCTCCCAGGGAGATGTCCTTCTCCAGAACCCCAACAGACTCGAGGCCCGAGCAGGCCCTCCTCAGGTCATCCTCGGGGAATGGCCTAAGGCCCCTTACCTTGATTATGCCGATGCCCTCTTTCTCGGCCACTGCCCTTGCCGTGCCGGTAACAGAGCCTATGGTTATCAGGGCATGCTTCCTGCCCTTCATGCCAATTTCCTCTATCAGGCCGTTCCCATAGGACCTGCCAAAGGCCCTGGCAAACTCGCTGTTGACTTTCTTGATGGTATTCCTGCTGGCCAGGACTGCATCCTGGAGTTGCTTCCTGAACTGTATGTAGTACTGGGGAGTCCCCAGGGTTCCCATGGTGACTGGCTTGTCGGGATTCAGGGCGTATTCAGGCTTGTATTTGGGAACGAAATCGCTGACCTGCTTCTTGGTCAGGTATTCCACTGGTTCATACATATGGGAGAGCATGAATCCGTCCATGCACATCATTACAGGGAGGGTGGTCTCCTGGGCTATCCTGAAGGCCTGGACCTGGGTGTCATGGGCCTCCTGGCCGTCCTCCACATAGAGCTGAATCCAGCCCGTGTCCCTCTGGGAAAAGGAGTCCTGCTGGTCGTTCCATATACTCAGCGGAGCTGAAAGGGAGCGGTTGACCACGGTCATGACTATGGGCAGCCTCATGGAGGATGCTACAAAGAGCATCTCGTGCATCAGGGCAAGCCCCTGGCTCGATGTAGCGGTATAGGCCCTGAGGCCCGTGGCCTGAGCGCCTATGCAGGCTGACATCGCGGACTGCTCTGACTCGACATTGATTTTCTCTGCACTGACCTCGCCGTCTGCTATCATCTGGGATAGGCCCTCACTCACGTGGGTCTGCGGCGTGATTGGATAGATTGCCATGACATCCGGCTCGCAGAGCTTTACTGCTTCCGAAACTGCATGTGATACCTCGACGACGTTTTTACCCATTTACCTCACCATCTGACTATGTTCATTCATTGCAACCGTAGGTTGCAATTTTTGCAAACCCTGTTTGCAATTCTGTGCAGTTCAGCATTTAATCATTAACCCTGTGTTATTTTCTCTCCCTCTCTGATTCTATGGCCTTTTGCGGGCACTCGCCCAGGCATATCAGACAGCCCTTGCAGAAGTCATAGTTGATGACTGCCCTCTTTTTGCCCTTGACCGTCCTGACCTCTATGCAGGCCTCCGGGCAGTACTGGACGCATATCCCGCAGCCTATACACCTATCAGTGACAAGCGGTTTGAAGGTCCTCCAGGAGCCTGTCCTGTTCTGCTTTGAGGAGCCTGGCCTGTCAGCCACTGCTCCGGGATTGAGCTTATCTGTCATATCCTTCAACCTCCGTCCCTTCAGAACGGCACGTTCTCCTTCACCATCCGACTTTGTTCATCCATTGCAAGTCAGCATGTAATCATTAACCTTGCGTTACGCCTTGGTTTCCCTGTAGGCCTTATCTACCAGCTCCTTGTTCTTCACAGCCAGCTTGTCAGGGAAGTTCCTGTCTATTGCATCGAGTATACCCTTCAGGGAGACCAGGCCGGTGGCCTTGGCGAACACACCGAGTATTGCGGTGTTCACGATGTCCCTTCCCAGGACCTCAAGGGCAAGGGTGGTCGCATCATAATGATAGGTCTTGTTCCTGAACTCACCCTGACCTGCCTTGCTGTTTATGACAATCACTGTCTCGGGCTTTATTCCCTCTGTTATCTCAGGGAGCTCGCAGAGCGTGGGGTCCATTATTATTACATAATCAGGGCTGTATATCTGGGAGCGTATGGTTATGGGCTTGTCTGAAATCCTGACAAAGGCCCTGACCGGGGCACCCCTCCTCTCCACCCCAAAGGCCGGGAAGCCCTGGGAGTATTTGTCATCATGGCCTGCGGCCATGGCAAGAAGAGATGCGGCTGTTACAGCACCCTGGCCGCCCCTTCCGTGTATGCGAATCTCTATCATAAACTTCACCATCAGGCACTTTGCGCCCGCATGTATCACTTCGCCTTGCGATTTGTTACAGAGCCGTCTTGTTTCAAACTGTGAATGACGGCATGTAATCATTAACCTTGCATCAATTTACCTTATCTTTTGATGTCCAAAGTTATAAATGACTGTCCGGGATTATGGCGAAAGTCGAACATCTAGAATTTATAACCCAGCTTCTCGAATACCCCCTTCATCTTCAGGCTGTCGCGCCATGTTATGGGGGATTCAGATATTATTGTAGCATCAAGTCCTCTCTCCAGGATTCCCCTGGCCAGAGGCTCAAAGGGCGGCCTGCTGTCCAGGACCAAGTGGTTGAGCTCTCCCTTCAGGCCGTAGTTGATGTTGGAGAAGTGGCAATGGATATGCTTACATTCTGACTTCTGGATTTTATCCAGGACCTGGCCGTAGTCGATATTCCCGCGGTTTCGCGCGTAGATGTGCGCATAATCCACACAGAATGAGCAGCCCGTCTCCCTGGCGAGCTTGAGGGTTTCGTCAAGGGTTCCCCACTGGGAGACCCTTCCCGTGGTCTCCGGGGCGAGCCTGACATTCCAGCCCTTCTTGTCAAGGACAGACTGCATATCATTTACAGCATCCCGCACAATCTCATATGTCTTCTCAGGCGAGAGCTTGCCGTAGTATGCAGGATGGAAGACCACATGAGTGGCCCCCAGATGATGGCCCCTCTCACAGGAGTCGAGGATTCGCTTGACGCTGGCCCTTCTCTTCTCCATCTCTGCAGAGGAAAGGTTTATATAGTAGGGCGCGTGTAAACTGAGAGAGATGTTCAAATCCCTGGCCACCTTGCCGCACTGCTTTGCAAGTTCGTTCTTCATCTTTACCCCGCGCACGAACTCTACCTCCATGCACTGTAAGCCCTGCTCCTTGACGAACTTTATGCCTTCAAGGGTTCCGTAACCAGATGAACCCGCAGGCCCGAGCATTATCCTCACCATACCTCCTCCTCTATGGCCTTGATTGTTTTAAGGGAGTTCTTGAGATCCTTCCTGCCTGAGAATATCTCCAGCGTTATGGTCTTGTCGTAGCGAATCCTCCTGAGGAGCCTCATCACCCTGAAATAGTCTATCGCGCCCTGGCCTATCCCGATGTGGTCATCCTGTTCGCCCTGATTATCACTGAAATGGATGTGTTCGAGCCTGTCCCTGAAGGCCCTGATATACCTGGATACCGCAGCCATCCCTCCCTCGACAAAGGCGTGGCCGGTGTCGACATGCGCCCCAAGGCCGGGGACCCTGCCCAGTATGCAGGAGAATTCTCTGAAACGCATGCAGTCCGGTTCAGGCATGTTTTCCATCATGATTTTTATTCCCCTGCCGCGGCCATAGCGGACAAGCTCCCTGAGGCTTCTGACCATGTTCTTGATGGCCCTGCTCTTGTATGGCTCACCCCTGTACATTCCGTGCAGGATTGGGGCATGGATGTTGAGCTTGCTGCAGCCCAGGGGTGAGGCAGCATCAACAGATTTCTTTCCGACCTCAACCCAGGCCCGCCTGACCCCCTCGTAGTCAGACCACAGGTCGAACCAGTACGCGGTGTGCGCAATCGGCTGCCCAAGCGGCTTCAGGGCCTCCAGGATGGCCCGGCGCTCTCTTTTGATGATGTCCGGGTGACCCTCGGGAATCTCAATCCCGAGCTCGACGTAATCAAATCCCATCCGGTGGGCTGTTCTAATCTCAGAAAGTATGTCCCTGGCGGGGCTGGTAAGCATGCCGTATTTGGGCCTGTCCATAGAATAGAATTGTCAGGCTCTGTTAAATGCTTTGCTCTGAAGAATCAAATCAGGAAGCCCATCTTCAGGAGAATCTCTATAACTATTATGGCCACGCAGGCCGCTACTATGTGCTCTGGCTTGAACTTTATCCTCTCCTTGGACTCGTCGAAGTATCTGACAAGCCCGGCCGTGCTCTGGGGCATCTGGATTTTGTTTTTCTTTCCCATACTATAAGATTTGTGAGGTGTATTTAAATCCGTTACATCACGAAAAGGAAGAGATAGAGGCCGAGTAATGCATGGCTTGTAACAGGCCCTGCCAGGTTTCTCTTTATGTGGAAGGAGTATCCCCACGCGAGGCCTGCGGAAAAGGTAAGGGCTGCCAGGAGGGCATCGGGCATGTGAATCAAGCCGAAGATAATGGATGATATTAATATGGCAATCCAGGGCCTCATCATCCCCTCGAGCCTGGTCTGCAGGAATCCCCTGATTATTATCTCCTGAACAGGAACCGAAAGAATGATGTAGTATAATACATAGGCAATGCTGAATTCCTGGAGGCCCCAGGATTTGGTCAGGATGCCCAGTGAGGTAATAACAAGGATTCCGGATGCCGTAATAATCACGGAGTGCCTGAGTGATTCCCTTATGTATTCCCTGGTAATCCCGTAAGCAGATAGCCGGTTCATGAGACCCTATTGAATGCAAGCAATAAAAGCTGTGGAGAATTTTAGGTGTGTGTGCCGGGAGTAGCCCACTTTCTGTCGCCCCGCACTCCTCAAGGAGGTATAGGGACCATAGCATCTGTCTAATGCGCTTAAAGCTTGCACCCCTGCATTGCCAGGCCTTTTCACCTGGCCCCTGCTTCGGAACTCGGGCTCATACCAGCCGTCGCCAGCAGGTCCTTGCCTTCAGTGTTTCACAGGGGCAGTTTCTTTCTGCTCCTGACACGGGCTTCTCAGCCCCCGCCTCCCGGCGGTGCAGTGCCCTTCTCATCAATGCTCAAGTTTCCGGAAGTTGGTCGTAGCAAAGCGGAGACCAACTCCTTTTGGCTTAAGCCTTTTCTGAAAAAGGCTTAGGTGAGTGGAGCTTCCTCACGGCCCTTTTACGGGAGCTGACGCTTCCTCAAAAGCGCCGGCGGAAAACCCGAAAGGGCAGCGAAGCTATGTACCCGGCTCACACAATTAGCAGTTGAAAAGGGGGGTTTATAAAGCTTTACTCAGGCGTGAATCAGGCCCTTGCCTTCCTCTTTTCCTTCTTTATCTCGTCCTTGAGCCTGGCAAGCCTGATGAGGAAACCGCATCCGGAGCACTTTAAAGAAAAGGGCCTCTTCCACTCCCTCTCACCCTGCTCGGTGTGGCCGCACTCAGGGCACTTGTACCTGACCTTGGCCATGTCAGAGCTGTTTGGGACCATCACGGCTATGCTGCCCTTCTCCTCACCCGCCTTATTCAGCAGGGTCCTGTTGGTTATGTACCGATAGTTTCCCATGGTATCACATTATCCGGCTGGTCTATATAAGTTTTATGAGATATTAATTTGTCACTTAAGAATAGCTACATTAACTGGTATATAAAGTTTTCGCTGGCAGGAATCTAGCGGTTGCTCTTCTTGAGCCTTATTCTCATAAAGTCCTCGGCCACCCTTGTCCTATTGAATATCTTCAGGGCCTCGTCCCTGAGGGGCTTGATTTCTGTGTAGCGCCTCGAGAAATGGGTGAGTATGAGTTCGCCCACCCCACACTTCTTGGCCAGCCTTGCAGCGGCCTTGACGTCGCCGTGCATGCGGTCCGCTCTCTCCTCAAGGAAGGTGGCGTCGTGTATCGCGAGGTCCACACCCTGGCAGAGCTTCTCCAGGTTCTTGCAGGGCTCTGTATCCCCTGTGTAGGCCACGCGGATGCCTGGCTTGATGTAGCCCACCTGCTTCAGGGTCACGAGCTTCCCTCCGACCCTGACCTTGCCGTCCCTCTTGAGTTTTCCTACAAGGGGGCCCTGGTGGAGCCCGAACTTCCCGGCCTTCTGGATGTCGACGTTCCAGACATCGTGCTCGTGGAAGGCATAGCCCACAGAGGGCACGGTGTGCTCGACCGGGATTGAGAGTATGGTGAACCTCTTGGACTCGTAAACAGGCATGAGCTCGCTTCCCTCAAAGGGGACGTTGTGGGGAACCACCCTGAACCTCGGTCCCCAGTAGTCGAGGTCGAGGAGGTCTCCCACAAACCGCTCGGCCTCAGGGCCGTATATGTGCAGGGCCTTCTTTCGGCCCTCCATGTTCATGGTCTGCATGAGGCCTATGAGGCCTGCCCAGTGGTCCGCATGCCAGTGGGTTATGAATATCCTGTTGATTTTCATGAAGCTGGTCCTGGCTGCCATGAGCTGTCTCTGGGTCCCCTCCCCGCAGTCCCAGAGGAAGGCATCGTCCTCGTACTGGAGCCATATCGAGGCGGGGTTCCTTCTCTTGCTCGGTATTCCCGAGCCTGTTCCAAGGAAGACTATCTCAAGCATATCCCTCACAATCTGACCCTGTTCATTCATTGCAGGTCAGCATGTACTGCAATATAGAATTGGGGTTCAGAGGTTAAATAGAGAATCAGAAATCAGTTCAGCCTGATGCGCCTTCGGAGTGAAAGGGAGAGTGTCCGGTCTCCCAGCATCCTGAGAACATCCCTGATGCAGGGATTGCTTGAATCCGTGTTTATGGAGAGGTTCTCGGTATAGGAACCGTTCAGCTCCCTTTCAAGGTCTGTGAGTTTTCTTATGCCCATATTCTCGCTCCGACTCGAATGTGCCTGCGCACAGATAACAACTAATAAAGTGTTTGATTTGGGCATTTAAATACTTTTCCCTCGGCTTTGCGAGTGAAAAAATAGCCAAATTCCTTAAGACGGGTCGCTAGATAACGATTTTTGTCATCTCTCCCCACTCCAGCTTCTCGATGTGGTGGGCCTCCCTGAGGTCCCTTTCGATTGGTCTGAACCTGCCGGGAAGCATGGCATAGGTTATGGGGGACCTGAGTGATAAGCCCTTGCCCTTCTTTCTCTTCCAGAGCTTCCTGTTCAGGGACATGAGATCCCTTGTGGTGAATCCATGCTTCTTTCCCCTGAATCTGAGCTGCTTGGGGAAGGCCTCCCTTTCAATGGCCCTGCCCCTCAGCTCCTTGTATATCCTGTGGGTTGAGAAGCACGCTATCGGCGAGAGTAGTAGCAGGACTGTATCGAGCACGTGGTTCAGGGTGTACAGGGCAGCGTTCTGCTCGGCCCCTGTGAAGGCCCCTGTCTGGTTGTAGGCCCTGTTCTTGACGAGCTCGAGGTAGTGGCTGGCAAAGGTCTCCCAGAGGAAGTTCTTTATCCTGACAGCGGGCTTGTGGAAGTCAAAGACCTCGTAGCGCTTCCTTGTGAAATCAATCAGCTCATTGGCCTCCTGGAGTATCCACCTGTCAGTGGGCTGGAGGGTTTTTCTGCCCCTGGGAGCGGGGAAGCCAGAGACGAACCTGGCCACGTTCCAGAGCTTGGTGAGGAACTTGCCCGAGCTCTCTATGCGCTCGAACGAGCACCTCAGATCAGAGGTGGTTATGTCCCCCTCAAGGGCGCACCAGAGCCTGAAGGGCTCTGCGCCGAACTTCTCTACGACCTCATGGGGGTCTATCACATTCCCGAGGCTCTTGGACATCTTCTTGCCGGACTCGTCCAGGATGTGGTAGTGAATCCAGATGTTCTCGAATATCGGCTTTCCGGTGAGCTGGTAGCACCTCAGGAGGGTGTAGTAGAGCCAGGTCCTGACTATCTCCTTGCCCTGGGGCCGCAGGGAGCAGGGGTGGTTCTTCCTGAAGAATGCCCCGCTTAGGTCATATCCCAGGATTGCCACGGGCGATATCGATGAATCAAACCAGGTGTCAAAGACCCTATCCTCTCCCTGGAAGTCGCTGCCACCGCATTTCGGGCAGGCCCTGACAGGGGGCTTCTCCCTCCAGGGCCGATAATACCCTCCCTTGGGCGGAACAATGGTCTCGCCGCAGGCCCTGCAATACCACAGTGGAATCTCTGTCGCATAGTACCTCCTCCTGGAGACTGCCCAGTCCATGCTCAGGCCGTTCATCCAGTCCTTGAGAATCTGCCTCGACTTCGGGGCAAAGAAACTGGTCTTCTGGACGACATCCCTCCTGAGTGGCGTCAGCCAGTCGAGCTGCTCGAGGTAGTATTCAGAGAGCTCGATGAACTCAAGGGGATCCTTGCTCCTCTCGCATATGGGGGTCCTGTGCATGATATTCTCGGTCTTCTCCACAAGGCCTGCCTTCTCGAGCCGGGACTTCATCTCCCTCCGGGCTGCCTCCACACCCATGCCCCTGAGGAAGCCTGCCTTGCTGTTCATCCTTCCGTCCCTGCCTATGGCTATGACGGGTTTGAGCTTCATGTCCCTGTAGAAGATGATGTCAGAGTAATCCCCGAAGGAGCACATCATGACGAGGCCTGTCCCCTTGTCAATCTTGGCCATGGGGTGCGCCATTATGGGGACCTCCCTGCCATAGAGGGGTATGACAGCATGCCTTCCCTCGAGGTGCTTGTATCTCTCGTCCTGGGGGTTGTATATCACCATGCTGCAGGAGCAGAGGAGCTCCGGCCTCGTGGTGCCTATCACAACCTTCTCCCCGGTTTCCCTCACACCCCATTTAACATGAACGAATTCTGTGGGTATGTTCCTGTATTCAATCTCTGCATCAGCTATGGTGGTCTGGCAGGAGGGGCAGTAGTTGCTCACCCTCTTGTCCTTTTTCACAAGGCCCCGGTTCCAGAGCTCTATGAATGTGGCCTGGGTCATGGCCCTGTAGTCATCAGAGTCTGTGAGGTATATCTCTCCCGGCCCTGTGCCGACATCCCAGGAGTTGTAGGAGTGGCCGAGCTTATAGAAGGCATCCAGGCTCTCGGCGCTGGACTCCTCAAGAATCTTCTTGCATGCCTCTATGAACTTCTCCCTGGGTGTTTCTGATATGGATATCCCGAACCGCTTCTCTGCAGCCATCTCGATGGGAAGGCCGTTCCTGTCAAGCCCCAGGGGGAAGAGAACGTTGTGGCCGGTCATTCTCTTGAACCTGGCAATGAAATCCATGATTGTATAGGTTGCTGCGTGGCCCATGTGGATTGGGGCGTTTACATAGGGCGGCGGTGTGTCTATGGAGAAGACCCTGCCCGGGGCCCTGGGGCTGAACCGGAATGACTTACCCTTCTTCCAGGCCCTCCTTATGGGCTCCTCAAAGGAGGGCTCCCATCTCTTTCCGGAAAGCCCTTCCTTTGCCTGCTTCCCCGCCACCTTCCTGGTTCCCTTTTTCGTCTTTTTCATGATAATGCAACGCCTCGGTTTTCTATATACTTAGGGCAGGGACCAATAAATACTTCACAACCCGCAAAGGGGGGATAATCTGCGCTTCTGAAAAAGAGGGGATTTCTATCCAGGTACCCGGTGTTCACCCATATTCTCCACCACTCTGCTATTATTGCTAGATAAGGCTTAAATAACTGGTTCATCTACTGGCAGGCTCTGTGCAACCAGTGGAGTGAATCCAATATTATTGTTGTGGGGGACACACCTAGGGATATTAAGGCAGGAAAAGTGACTGGAGTAAAGACCATTGGTGTTGCTTCAGGTCACAGCTCGAGGGAGGAATTGGAAAAGGCATGGGCTGATTTTGTATTGGATGGTCTGAAGGATACCCGATGGGTTCTGGAATTGGTTATGGGCTAGTACTCCTTTCCTATATAGACTACGTGCCTGGCGGACTTTCCGCAGACCACGCACTTTCCTGTGGCCTTCTCCTTCTTGTCAGCGCGCTCGCCCCTCAACTCGGCGTGGAACTCGTCCTTGACCCTCTCAGCACAGGGAACGCCCTCTATTTCCAGGGAACAGAATCCGCATCTTACAAGGCCCCCCCTTGCAAGGGCCTTCCCCAGTTCATCAAGGGTCCTGGCCTCCCTTCTGTTTTCCCTGAAGAAGGCATCTGCCTGCCCCCTGAGGTTCTGGCTTAGGAGTTCTCCCTCCTTAAGCATGGTCTTGAGCAGACCCTTGATAGAGACTGACTTCTTATCTCCAGTATCGCGCCTCACCAGAGTGACTGATTTTGCCCTGGTTTCCTTGGGGCCTATCTCCAGGCGGATTGGAACCCCCTTCATCTCCCAGTGGTTGAACTTCCAGCCCGGAGTGTAGTCAGAGCCGTCAACCTCAACCCTGAGGCCTGCCTCGAAGAGGGTCTCCCTGACCGATTCACAGAAGGCCCTGACCGCCTTCTCGCCCATGGGGCTTATCGGGATTATAACGACCTGGAGCGGGGCTATCCTGAATGGGAACCTCAGGCCCCTGTCATCGCCGTGCAGTGCTATCACAGAGGCCATCATCCTTGAAATGGCAGGGCCGTAGCAGGTCTGCCAGGCATGTTTCTCCTTACCCGACTTGTCTGTGAACCTGATATCAAAGGGTTTTGAGAAGTTCTGGCCTAGCAAGTGGGTTGAGGGCTGCTGTATTATCTTCCTGTCGGGCATGAGGCTGTCCGAAGCAAAGGTATAGACAGCGCCCGGGAACTTGTCCCAGCTGGGTCTCTTGATGGGTATGAAGGGGATGCCGAACTCCTGGTGCATCACCCTCTCGGTTATATCCATGTCCTCTTTGACCTGGGCCTCGGCCTCCCTGAGTGTGGCAAACACATCGTGGCCCTCAATCCAGTGGAACTCCCTGCTCCTTATGAAGGGCCTGGTGGACTTGGTCTCGTACCTCCAGACCTGGCAACGCTGGTAGAGCTTTAGGGGAAGGTCCCGCCAGGACCTTATCCACTTTGAATACATGTTGTACATGGCTGTCTCAGAGGTCGGCCTAAGGGCCAGCCTCTCTGTGAGCCTCTCGCCTGAGCCTGTCTCGGTTATCCAGAAGACCTCCGGAGCAAAGCCCTCCACGTGCTCGGCCTCGAGCTTGAAGTTCTTCTCGGGTATGACAGCAGGAAACCAGACTGGTTTGTGGCCTCTCCTCTGCATCTCCCTCTCATACAGGGCGTACATGGCCTCCATGGCCAGGACCGACCACTCCCTGAAGACTATGAACCCCTTGACGTTGTAGCGGATGTCCGCAAGCCCGGCCTTGGCAATGACCTCAGAGAACCACTCGGAGAACCTGGCCTTTGGTGTGGTCATTCCCACAAACTCCTCCCTGGATTCCTGGGTTCCCTTCCTAGAAGACATGAGCATGCACCCTGTCACGGTTATATCAATCTTGAAAAGCATGTTTAAATATAATTTGATTCCTCATGCTTAAAGAATAGTGTCAATATCATAAGGTCTTAGTTATATAGACATTAAATAGAAGGCATTTTGACTTTGATTCAAGATTCTCTTCTTTGATATCATATTCCTTTGATATAGCATCTTTTTTTATACTGCTAAAAATCTCATTTGCTTTCTTAATATTTGATCCGCCTGCATGCAAGGCAATATATATTTCATTTCTATTTATAGCAGCCAGAATTTGCATAGTGATTAATTTTGGGTCTGAGTTTGGGTGGATGAAAAAAATGTTTTCTGAATGCTCAACAAAATCCATAATCTCAGATTCAAAATTCTTTTTAATCTCTTCGGTCTTATCTCCATGCGCAGCATTAAGATATTCTATAAAATTATCTATATATCCCTGAAGATACAAATTGCAGAATTTTCTTCCCGTCTTTCCATAATGGTTACCTATATCACTTCTAATTCTATTAGCTTCTGTATCTCTGCCTTTATCAAATAGGGCCTTTGCATATAATGACATCTCAAACAGGTTCCTTGTTGATGACTTAGCATATTTCAGATATTCTTCTAATTTCTTATCAGTTATTTTAGTCCCTGAATATTCCAGAACTCTTGGATAAAATCCGTATTTGAAGAAGCTTATATCTTTCTTTGTTTCTTTTTCTGGGGTTTTTAACCCGCTTAGAAGTTTTTTCTTAGTAGCAGGGGTTATCTTACTTAAATCACCTAAATAGAGATCTCCTTTAACATTTATTATAACATTGTTCCTATCCTCTCCCAAGAAAAGTTGCTGAAATTCTGAGTTTTTTGCTATTTCTTTTACTTTACCCCTGAGTTTTATTAACCCGCCTAATGTCTTTAATGCTTCAATAGTAGCCATTACCCACTCTATCATTATGATTACTTACGTGGTTTTTTCTCGATTATATGTTCAGAAAAACTAACAATGTTTTCCTTAATAAATACCTTTGAACCGGTTAGAAGGCCGCCCAATTCCATTAAACGAATCTCATCCCCATCTTTGGAATGTTCCCTATTATCAGTATTAGCGTCAATAATAAAACCATGCTTATCTATTTTATTATCTATATCATTTAAAACCTTCTTGAACTGTTGAGAAGAAACAATAAAATCTATCTTACTGTTGTTTTTGATCAAATCACTCCATCTCTCTTTCTCACACTCAACCTTACTATCCATATCTATAGATACTTATCCAAAGATATATAAATGTTTAGAAATACGGCGTCTATTACCGAATCAGCTCACCCTGTCACGGTTATATCAATCTTGCCGGAGCTGTTTTAAATATACTTCACACCAATCCTTCTCCATGAAAATCATAGCCAGGGGAGCCGAGGCCGTGCTCATGAAGGACAGGAGACAGGGAGAGGACATCCTTATCAAGGACAGGGTCAGGAAGGGCTATCGTGCAAAAGAACTGGATGAAAGGATTCGGGGCCAGCGGACCAGGACAGAGGAGCGGCTGCTGGGCCGCGCCAGGAGGGCCGGCGTGAATGCGCCCAGGGTGTGGGGCCCCATGGGGCCCAAGGAGGCCTCGGGCCACGAGATTGTCATGGAGTTTGTTGAGGGCCCCACTGTGAAAGAGAGCCTGAATGACCTCCCCAGGAAGGACAGGCTGGTGGTTTACAGGGAGATTGGCCAGGCCGCTGCGAACCTGCACAGAGCGGGGATAATGCACGGGGATTTGACCACCTCGAACATGATTCTCGCCCCCTCCCGGCCTCCCAAGCCCAATCCGTCCCCTTTAGGGACGGCAGGAAGGTTGGGGGGAGACCGGACAAGATTCAGGGATGGGGAACCGTGGAGTTTGTATGTGATTGACTTCGGGCTGGCCAGGACGAGCCAGAGGGTGGAGGACCATGCCGTGGACCTCTTCCTTCTTTATGAGGCCATGAAGGCCGCCCACTTCCGGTTTCTGGACGAGGCATGGAAAAGCATTATAAAGGCTTATAAACATAATTATACAATTGCTGGTAAGGTCCTGGAGCGCCTCGGGAAAATCGAGAGGCGTAGAAGATACCGGGGCGAGTGAATGCTTACAGTATAGAGAATTGTAAACCGTGAATGATATGGCTAAGAAAAAAGAAGCCAAGAAGGAAGAGAAGTCGGGTAGGAAGGTGTCAGCCAGGCCCATAGAGCAGCGGATTGAGCTGCCGGTCAGTAAAGGGCCTGCTGCAGAGCCTGAACCTGCCATTGAAAAGGAAGATGAGGACGAGAAAGAGATTGTTGTAGAAAAGGAGAGGCCCAGGGAGCCGGCTGCCGGGTGGATTCCCAAGACCCAGCTTGGCCAGAGGGTTCTCAAGGGCGAGTTCAAGACGATAGATGATGTTCTCAGGACAGGGCAGCTAATCCTGGAGCCGGAAATCGTTGACTATCTTGTCCCTGACCTCAAGAACGAGGTTATTTATATAGGGGGCTCCCCCGGAAAGGGCGGCGGGATAAGGAGGACTGCCACCAAGAGGACTGCGAGGATGCACAAGTCAGGAAGGAGGTTCAAGCTGAGCTCTGTCATAGTCGCGGGGGACGAGCGGGGCGTGGTCGGCATAGGCAAGGCCTCCTCAAGGGAGCACAAGACCGCCATAGAGAAGGCTCTGGAGCAGGCCAAGCTCAATGTCATAAGGGTCAAGAAGGGATGCGGCTCCTGGGAGTGCGGCTGCGGCGAGGGGCATTCCATACCATTCAAGACCCAGGCCTCGTGCGGCTCGGTCAAGGTAACCCTCATGCCGGCACCCAAGGGTGTGGGCATAGTGGCCAGTGACCCTGTCAAGAAGGTCCTGAAGCTGGCGGGTGTTAAAGACATCTGGGTCAAGACATCAGGCAACACGCACGCAAGGTCAAACCTCATATATGCTGTCTTTCAGGCGCTGAAGAACCTCAACAGGACAAAGGGTGAGTTGTGATTGGTTCTGATGGCAGGTGATATTCATGTACGCTGTGATAAGGGTCAGGGGCTCTGTCAACGTCTCCAGGGAGGTTAAGGACACCCTGAGGCTGCTCAGGCTCACCAGGGTCAATCACTGCATCTTAATCCCCAAGGGGCCTGATTATGAGGGCATGCTCCAGAAGGCCGGGTCTCACATAACCTGGGGAGAGGTGAGCCAGGACACCCTGGAGAGGCTGGTGACCAAGAGGGGCAGGCTTCCCGGTGACGTGAGGGTTCCTGAAGGGGAGGCCAAGGATATGGCCAGGAAGATACTCAAGGATGGTTCTGTCAGGGACACCAAGCTCAAGCCTGTCTTCAGGCTATCCCCTCCATCAAAGGGCTACAGGTCCGTGAGGCTGGGTTTTCCAAGGGGTGACCTGGGCGGCCGCGGGGAGAAGATAAACGAGCTGCTGAAGAGGATGATATGATTCTGGATGGTCTTTACAAAAGGCTGCGCGGAAAAGAATTCATGGATGTCCTCAGGGGAGGAGACCACAAGCTGGAGACCTTTACTGATTTGATGAATAAGAGCTACATGGAGACAGGAAAAAGATAGAGAAAGAGCAGAAAGGGTTGAAAAAAATTATCCAAGAGTGTGAGGGATATGCCACAAAGAAAGAAGGTTGTGAAGCAGAGGGGGGGCAAGACCCATGGATGGGGCTCCAAGAAGAAGCACCGCGGGGCCGGCTCCAGGGGCGGCCGCGGAAGGGCAGGAATAACCAAGCACAAGAAGCTCTATTTCAAGAAGAGGGGTATCCAGGTCGGCAAGGCCGGCCATAAAAGCATGAAGCAGAAGGGACTCAGGCCCGGGGTGAAGTCCATAAACCTCAGGGATTTGGAGAACCTGGCCAAGGGCAGAAAGGAGATCATACTAAGGGAGTTCGGCTATGACAAAGTGATTGGTGCGGGGAGCATAAAGTCGCCCCTGAAGGTCATAGCCAGGGCCTTCTCGGCCAGGGCAGTCGAGAAGATAGAGGCTGCCAAGGGCCAGGCTGTCAAAGAGGAATAGCGGATTTCGGGTGGCCGTGATTCTGCAGCATCCATGAAAACAATTTTAATAGCCAATCATAATATTCAGAAAGGTGTAATGCCATGCCACTCTCCGATGCCTACATGGGCCTTCTCACGAGGATTCCAGGGATAACCGAGCCTGTCCGGAGTCTGACCTTCAAGGGCAAGCTCAAGTGGACAGGCATTATCCTATTAATCTACTTTACCATGGCCCAGATAATGGTTTACGGTGTGGCGCCTGGAACATTTGAGCAGCTTAAGTACCTGGAGATACTGCTCGGCTCCAGCTTCGGCTCCCTGATAACCCTGGGCATCGGGCCCATTGTCACGTCATCTATTATACTCCAGCTCATGGTGGGCTCCAAGATAATCCCCTGGGATCTCAGGACAGATTCGGGAAAGATGCTCTTCCAGGGGACCCAGAAGCTCCTGGCCATACTCCTCTCCTTTGTGGAGGCGGTGATATTTGTCTCTCTGGGGGCGGTTGCGGCCCAGCCCGGCCTGGAATGGGTTGTAATACTCCAGCTCGCCCTGGGCGGTGTCATAATCCTATTCATGGACGAGGTGATATCCAAGTGGGGTTTCGGCTCCGGCATCTCACTGTTCATAGTTGCGGGGGTTTCCAAGACCATCATAGTCAGGATGTTCAACCCCCTGACCCAGGCAGGGACACTCCCGAGCGTGGGCAACCCGTCCGCGGGCATAATACCCTTTGCCATAGCATCAATAGGGGCAGGGGAGCCGTTTGTGGCTCTTCTCTCCATGCTTCCCATTGTGGCAACCCTGCTGGTGTTCTTTTTGGTGATTTATTCAGGGGCCATCAGGGTTGAGATACCCCTGGCATTCGGCTCGGTCAGGGGCTTCGGGAGGAGGTGGCCCCTCAAGTTCTTCTATGCCTCTGTTATCCCGGTTATACTCATCGCTGCCCTCCTGGCAAACGTCCAGATGTTCGGAAGGATGATGGCAGACCAGGGCTGGACCTGGCTTGCGCAGCTGGACTCCCAGGGGAGAATAGCTGGGGGGCTTGTTTACTTGCTTGTCCCTCCAAACAACCAGGCCCTTTCCATCCTGATGATAGCCATCGGCGTGTTCGCCCTCATTGGTGCCATCGTTACCTATTATACAAGGAGGGAGGGAATCAAGATGGTTGTGTTGTTTGGTGCCCTGGGCGGCCTGGTGTGGTTCGCTGCTGTCTCAGCCATGGGCATGACCTCCCTGATGAACATACCTGCCATGGATGTGACCAGGGTCATCATCTACAGCCTGTTCATGATTGGAGGATCCACCGTGTTTGCGGTATTCTGGGTCAGCACGGCAGGCATGGACGCCAAGGCAGTGGCAGGACAGATACAGTCCACCGGGATGCAGATACCCGGATACAGGAGGGATATCAGGATAATAGAGCGGGTTTTGAACAGATACATACCCGGCCTCACCATACTGGGCGGGGCCTCGGTGGGGTTCCTGGCAGCCTTTGCGGATTTCACAGGGGCCCTGGGGACAGGGACAGGAATCCTCCTGGCGACGCTGATAATCCAGAACCTCTATGAGGAGCTGGCCATGAAGCACATGGAAGACATGCACCCGGCGGTCAGGAAGCTCTTTGGCAAGTAAGTTGCCCGGCTTTCCCCAACATAAACTAGTCGGAAAGAAATGATATTGCCCGGCCCTGGGGGAAAGCATAAAAGGAGGCTTCCCTTATTTCAAGGCAAGGTGATTGAATGGCATTCGGTCTGGACGGCTACATGGAGGTTCTGGCTATATCCGTAATCATGTCCCTGGCGACTGTTCTTGTGTCAAAGTTCGCATCCAACCAGGGGGCCATCAAGAACCTGAAGCTGGAGATGAAGACACTGAATGCGAGGATAAAGAAGGCCCAGAAGGCAGGGGATACCAAGGAGATGAACAGTCTCTCGAGCGAGCTCATGAAGCTTACACCCAAGCAGATGCAGATGAGCATGAAGCCCATGATGATTTCCCTGATGCTGTTCATGGCCGTGTTCTGGTTCTTTGGGGCACACTACACAGAGCTTGTGGTCAAGAGCCCCCTGAACATACCCTTTATCGGGAACCAGCTGGGATGGTTCCACTGGTACCTTATAATAGTCCTGCCGGGCAGCTTCCTGTTCAGGAAACTCCTGGCTGTGGAGTAATCCTGAAGGTTTCCAATGCAGGTTTATTTATAAATGCGGCCACTCTATATCTTTAGATAATCCCGGGGTAGCTCAGTTGGCTAGAGCGCATGGCTGTAGACACTCTAAATGGTCTGTTGAGGGTGGGTCCAATCCAGCCCTTTGGGCTGGCAGGCAATCTGCCCTGTGATAGGCGGAGACCGTGAGGTCGCGAGTTCGAGTGCGCTGCTGGTAGCAGGCATTCTTGTGCATCAGCACGAGAGATGAGGCACATCTCTCAAGGCAAGGCCTCAAGACTCCAGCAATGCTGAATATCTCGCTCCCGGGATTTCTTTATTTTTTGGCACCTGATTATTTTTCAGGCCTTTAGCCCGTTAAGTTGACAGGACAAAGGAAAGAACGACCCCTTTAAAAATCGAGCTGTTCAATCCCTTATGCTGCTAAATTAATCCGGTTTTGTCTTATTTCCAAAGGTCTGGTTTAGAACAGAAGAAAATGAACCACAAAGCAAGTGCATTACCGTAGCGGTAAACTGCTTTATCGTGCTTGCCTTTTGCCACTCTTCGGCGAAGTTCATCAACGGTGATATATTCTGCAGAGTATATTGGTTCATTCCGATCTTTTTTGAGTTCCTCAATCATCTCCAGCTTTACTTCAATGAAGACAAGATTTGACCATGTTGCTACGAAGCTTGGAGCTGGGTTGAGATATGGATATTCCGGATTCTCGATTTTGATTACAACTGAAGCGCCAGCCTCTTCAGATGCCTCTCTTGCAGACCCAGATTCGATGCTCTCGTAACGGGTAATCATATCCTTTCCAATGATTCTCTCAAGAAACCCCATCACTATCTGGCCAAAAACAACGGTCTCATGTTCACCTGGATTTTCAGGATCATCAGAATGGGGACGTGGTTGGTTGATAACGGCAAGTCTTACTTCACCCGCTTTGCCTTTGCCCCAGACAACAGCATTAATGTTTGGGGCTTCACGATAAACCGGTCTGTCGAAGACTGGCTCACCTTCTGGTCCGGTGACTATTGCACTCTCAACAGACCCAAAGGGTGATTCTGCCCTCCAGTCTACTCGGGCATTGAAGGTATTCGTCTCTCCATTGGGGGTATTTTTTGTCTATAATTAATTTCCATCTTCCCTGGCCCTCAAAAAAATCCTGAAGGCCATTGCCATCTTTCCCAATTAAATCTCTTGCTTTCTTAAATGTAGACATGATAGTTTCCTTTCTGTTTATAGTTAGAAATTATTGCAAGACCCTTATTTTGTGAGGATTTTCAAAGAATCAGGCCGCTCTGCAACTCTGCCCGCAGACCTATTCATCATCTTTCTTAATCTCAAACTGAAGCTGGAATGTCATTTCCTCTTTTCAGGTTCCCTTTCTGCATACACAAGCAGGGCCTCCTCATTGGCGTATATGGGCTTCCCCAGCCCGGCTGCAGCAGCAACCACATCGATTGGCCTTGAGTTAATAGCAATCTCCCTTCCATCCTTATTGAAGACAAGCACGGCATGGAATATCCCATCCCTCATTTCGGTGATTACCGCCTTTGTGAGGTCCAGCTCAAGACCGTTAATGATATTTGCTATCAGTGAATGGGTTATGGGCCTCTCGGAGACCCTTCTCCGCATGTTTGAAAGTATGACTACTGCCTCGACCGAACTAATGGGGATTTGAATCCTTCGTTCTCCATCCCCTTCCTTTAGAATCAGCACAGTCCCCTGAACAGAATCCTGACCCGCTCCCTGCGTCGCATCGGCTATTGAAGTCAGTACCTTAGCCTCCTTTAATAAAATCTGTTTCTTCATGGCTTACCTCCCTTTATTTGATTTCTTAAGCAAAGACAAGCATAGACAACATAAATCGAGAATAAAAACTCTGGAGCCAAGGACTGGCCTAGGAAGAACCAAACCCTTGCCTGCCCTCATGTGAGGGTTTCACCTCCTTTCTTTTTGGTTGAGATTTCCCGGGCTGGTTTCCCGTGTCCCAATTCTCTGGGCATCATCGGACTGAAACATGCTCAGTTCGAGTGGGTTTTACTTGACTTTCTGTGAGCGTGATTGTGAAGGGATAACTATATGATTTATTAACTATCAAATAGTGATTAAATTATATTTAAGCCTTTCTGTGAAACCCTCCCTTCGGGGGCGTCCCAGAACCGTGTCAGGCCTTTGTTTGTGAGAATATCACCCTTCCGGCCTCTCTGAGGCCCTTCACGACGAAGTCAGCCCCCTTCAGGTATCCCTTCGGGAGGGTGGATGTAATCGCTATGCAGGTCATGCCGGCGCTCTTGGCAGCCCTGATGCCAAGCGGTGCATTCTCCACTGCCACGGACTCCCCGGGGCTCACGCCAAGGCCCCTCAGGCATTTCAGGTAGGGCTCCGGGTTGGGCTTTGCCCTCCTGACATCGTCCCCTGTCACTATGCAGTCGAACATCCCGGCCTCTTTCCGGCTCATGGTGATATTCAGGGAATCTCTCTTGGTTCCGGTCGCGAGGCCTACCTTCAGGCCCTCACCCCTCAGCCTCGTTATGAGCCCCCTGGCCTCGGGCAGCATCCCTAGGCCCCTGGAGAGCTCCCCGTATATCCTTACCTTGTTCTTCCAGGCATCCTGTATTTCGCGCTCACCCGCGCCCCTGGCCAGGTCATGGGTTATGTCAATTGACTTCATACCCTCCCTCAGGTATAAATCCATGGGTTTAAGCACTGCTATGCCCTTGAAGGCCTTTCTGAACGAGATGAAGTGAAGCCTCATGTTGTCCACAAGGGTCCCGTCCCAGTCGAATACCACGGCCTTTATCATTTCGCTCTCTTCCTCATGAATTCACTTATGAAGTGCCGGGTGGAGTCATTGAGTTCCATCCCCAGGGCCTGTTCAGGCTTGACCCACACAAAGTCCTGGAGCTCATGGTTGAGCTTTACCTGTTCCGGGTTCAGGGCCCTGCAGGAGTAGTCAATGAATACCATGTGGCTGTTTTTGTGGTAATCCCCCGGGAATATGGCATTCTGTATACAGACAAGCTCGAATTCTGTTACATCCAGGTTGGTCTCCTCCTTGGCCTCCCTCTTTACGGCTTCCTCCAGTGTCTCCCCGGATTCAAGGTGGCCGCCCTGGCAGGTCCACTTGCCGCCCCACTTGCTGGAGGTTGTGAGGAGGACCTCACCCTTCTTGTTGGTAATAAGGGAACCTACCACCACCCTCGGATGGTCTTTGGGGCTGTCTTGAGCTGGCATGAGAATCAGTGCTCTTGGTCAGGCATCTATGTTTATGGGCTTGGAGAAGATTCTCCTGAGGCGTCCATTGGGCTTGTTGTATCTTATGTATGCCCTGGGCATCCTGAGGCTGCCCTGGACAAGGGCCTTTATGGGGTAGCTGATTATCCTGGTCTCCTTTGGCTTTATGTCACCGAGCTTCCATATGAGCTCTGTCCCTGCTTCAGAGCGCCTTATCAGGGGCCTGACCATATCTATCTCGTGGTGGAGCACATTGGCCAGGGGGGAGACCCAGTCCCTTATGATTGCATTGGAAAGGTTGTGGTAGAAGGGGTTCCTGACCTCAAGGACAACGTGGTAGCGGTCGCCACCCTTCCTGACATGCCTCTTGATTATCACAGGGGCGGTCGCGCGCCTCATGCCAAGGAAGACCACCATAAAGATCGCGACCAGGATGAGGATGTATGTGGCATATACCGACCAGTAGTCCAGCCTGTAGCTCATGCTTGCGGACTCCCCTGGGGCCAGGTCATAGAAGACATACCTGCAGTTCTTCTCCCCGTTACTCACAAAGCAGTCCTCGGGCTCTGTTACCAGGCCGGTAACCAAGTCATTGTTCGGGAGGGTCCTGTATGTGACATACTGGGGCTCCCTGATGTTGCCATCGTTTACTATGGTTACCTCGTAATCATCGTGCAGGGCAGAGGATGTCTTCTTGACTGACTCAGTGACCATGTGGACAGGCAGGACAGTAAACATGCATTCCATCCTGACAGGGGTCCCGACAAGGGAGACCTCCACATTGTAATCCCCTGCCAGCATGCCCCCGGGAAGGGTGACACTCTCCTCCACAAGCGTGGGTCCGTCAACCCTGGCAGAGAGTGAGAACTCCTTCAGGGTCTCCCCCCCAGAGCTGGTAATCACAAAGTCCATGGTTGCGTCTGTCGGCTCCTTGGAATTTAGGAGTATGTTGAGGTATAGCTCGTCCCCGGACCGGCTCGCAACAAAGTCCTCTAGGTCAAGCGGCCTCATGACATTGAGTGTGACGATGCCAGATGCGGATGCCGAGGAGAGGTAAGAATTCACGGTGATTGTGTATTCAAATGCCCCGGTGGTCTCCCCTGACGGAAAGAGGCTGAATGATGCGTTGGTTTCCTTGCGGCCCGGAAGGTAGACCATGTCTGGTACCTTACTGACCCATTCCTGGGGCCCGCCAGAGACAGCCAGCCAGGCCCTGTCCTCAAGGTATCTGAGGTTGGTTATGGTGACATCAAAGAAGACCTCGTCTCCCAGGTAGGCTGATTTCTCACTATCATTTATGCTGAGTTCAAGGTTGGCACTCGCTGCCGGGGCTGCGGCGAGAAGGAGTATAAAAACCAGCAAGGGTATGAGCGGCTTGTTAAACATGGCACAACCTTCCGTCTTTAGTGATTGTATCGGGTAATTGATTAATAATGTTAAGGTATTTAAATTTAATAGAGCGCATAGTTTCCATGTGTCCCTTGAGGGGCGGATTTATGAAAGCAGAGAAGACTTCATCAAGGAAGCTCGAGCACATAAATATTTGCCTGAATAAGGGTGTTGAGTTCAGCAAGAGCAACGGTTTTGAGAAATACGAACTTGTGCACAACGCCCTGCCCGAAGCCAGCCTTTCAGGGATAGACACCTCAACAGAATTCCTAGGCAAGGCCTTCAGGCTCCCATTCTTCATAGAGGCCATGACTGGTGGCTCCCCGGGCACAGAGAAGATAAACAGGAACCTGGCAGGGGCTGCCGAGGAGCTCGGGGTTGGCATGGGACTGGGTTCACAGAGGGCCATGCTCGAGGACCCTAGGCTTGCCTATACATATGATATAAGGGATGTGGCGCCGGGGATATTCCTCCTGGGAAACATAGGGGCTGCCCAGCTATCCGGTTATTCTATCACTGAAATCAGGGACCTGGTCAGGGGCATAAAGGCTGACGGCCTGGCTGTCCATCTGAATGCAGCCCAGGAGCTCAGCCAGCCAGAGGGTGACAGGGACTGGAGCGGTGTCCTGGAAGGCCTGGAGGGGCTCTGCAGGAAGGCTGATTTTCCTGTGGTGGTCAAGGAGACCGGCTGCGGCATATCCGGGGATGTTGCCAGGAAGCTTGAGAAGGCCGGGGTGTCATGCATCGATGTCGCAGGTGCAGGGGGCACGTCATTCGTAAAGATAGAGCACTACAGGGGTTCTGAGACAGCAAAATCCTTTCTTGAATGGGGTATTCCAACCGCAGAATCCCTGAGGCAGTGCAGGGAGGCTGTGAAGATACCGCTCGTGGCATCCGGCGGGATAAGGAATGGCCTGGAGTGCGCCAAGGCCCTGGCCATGGGGGCCTCCCTGGCCGGGCTTGCGCTCCCACTCCTGAGGCCTGCCACAGAGTCGCGCAAGTCTGTGGTAATGAAGCTTGAGGACCTTGCAGCGGAGTTCAGGAAGGCCATGCTCCTGGCTGGGGTAAGCAATGTAGAGGGGCTCAGGAAGGTAGATGTTGTAACAGGATGATTTTTAAGGCAGCCCCAACAACTATTATAAATGACAGATGATTCCAGCATAGCCCGGTATATAAGGGAGCAGCTTTCTGCAGGATACACCGAACAGGAGATAAGGGATGCCCTCTCAAGCCAGGGCTGGTATTCTGAGGAGATTGAGAAGGAGTTATCCGCTGTCAGGGCATCGGCGCCCGCGAAACCAGCGGCCAGGCCAGCGGAGGGGTCCCCGGCTGCCAAGCAGGGACCTGAAAAGGCAGCCACGCAGCAGCCCAGGAGGATTGGAACAGGGTTCATTCTCTCGCTGGCCGGGGGTGCGCTTGTAATCCTGAACTCGCTTCTCGTCTTCCTGGAGATAGGGGACCTTCTGGGTCTCTTTGTCCCTGGAATAGGGCTGTCGGTTCTTGGCATGCTCGGTATACAGGTATCGTCATTCTATTCCCTTCTGGCAAACATCATAATAGGCGGCTTCCTGGTGGCAGCGGCATTTATAATCCATCTGATACCTGACAAGGCAAGGCTCACAGGGATATTCATGCTGATATTCTCTACAATAACGGTTCTGATAGGCAACGGTTTCCTTATAGGAGGAATCATAGCCATTATCGGCGGGCTACTTGCCATACTGGGAAGGTAGCGGCCGCATCACTTCTTTTCTTAAGGGCTCAATAAGGCCTGCCCTGGTTAACCAGCCCAGAATTCGTATCTTCTGGGCATCCAGCTTCCCTCTGAGCCCCTGTAGGGGCACCTTGTGCAGGACACCCTTAGAGGGAGCTTCCTTCCCCTGAGGTTTCTTGTATAGGTCTTCCTGAGGGTGTGCCCGCATACAGGGCACCTTCTGGGGAGCCGGCCCCTCCTTGTATGAATCTTCATACGTATGCCGGGGGTGTTCAGGGCAATGGAGCGTGCCCTTGCTCCGCTTATGACATAGCCGGGAGAGCTCTTCCTGAGCCTCCTGTTGAGCATATCAGAGAGTTCCCTCTGAGAGCTAGCGCCCCCTCCCTGGAGGGTTTCCCTTAGTAGAAAGCTTATGACATCCTTCTTGGGGATATCCATATTTAATCCATGGATGCATAATTTATAATTATATGCAAAAGAAACCCCTGGTAAATGTCCTTCTGGCAATGCTGCTGCTCTCGTATATGGGCGGCACTGCCCTCGCTCAGGGCCTGGCAGCTATCATGCCCTGCCAGGACGGCCAGACAAGGCCCTGCGGAAGCTCGGTTGGTGTGTGCGAGAAGGGGGTCAGCACCTGCCAGAACCAGCTCTGGGGACCCTGTGAGGGCGGTGTCCAGGCTACAGATGAGATATGCGATGACGGGCTTGATAATGACTGCAACGGCCTGGTTGATGACTGCGGGTTGAATATGGTCCCCATAATATTTATAGGCTCGGGCTGCATGCTCCTTGTGGTGGCCCTGATTCTGAGCAGGATGGGGAAGTAGCCAATCCTGCCGCTCCAGGGATTCTGGACTAGCTGTAGAGCTCCTTGGCCACCCTCCCTAGCATGGCCTTGCCCCGGACCTCTTCCTCAAAGAGCCTGACCTCCAGGACCTTGGTGGAATTGAACTTACGCTTTATCTCGCTGAGGCGCTCGAGCTGGATTTTTCTCTTCCTGCTGCAGAACCTGCACCGGGTGTTCTCGGGGATTATCTGGTTCACTATGATCCTGCCTATGGGTATGTTGCACTCCTTAAGGAAGACGAGCGAGCGCTCGGACTCGTATATGCACATGGCCTCGGGAATCATTACTATGTTGTACTCTGTCCTTTCGGGGTCGCTCAGGATTTCCCTGGCATGCCCTATCCTCTTCTTCATCTCCTCGAGCCGTTCCAGGGCAGTGTCCCTGCCTTCCCCGGTGTCGCCTACGGGAAGGAGCTTCCTGACCATGCTGGTGATGCCCGAGAGCCGCGCCCTTATCTTTATGAGCTTGCCGAGCCAGGAGTCCATGACATCCGGCAGAGAGAGGAACCTGAGGGTGTGGCCTGTGGGCGCTGTGTCAAACACGATTACATCATACTCCATGGAGTTCATGTACCTCAGGAAGGTATCAAAGCTCGCTATCTCATCTATGCCCGGGGTCATGCCTGCCATGTCAAAGGCCTCATCCAGGCCGAAGCCCCTGAGGGCGCTGACCTTCTCCAGCTCAGGGGAGAGCATCTCCTTGTATTCCCTCATGGAGAGTTTGGGGTCTATCTCCATTGCATAGAGGTTCCTGGCAATCTTCCTTACCCTGCCGCCCATCCTGGTGTCAAAGGAGTCGGCCAGGGAGTGGGCAGGGTCTGTGGATATCACAAGGGTCTTCCTGCCCTTCCTGGCCAGCCACAGGGCAGTGGCTGCGGCCACAGAGGTCTTGCCGCAGCCGCCCTTTCCACTGAAAAAAAGATAACGGGTATCCCTTTCCCCCTTGTTGATGAGCCCATTCAGCACCATAGTCTAATATGGCAGGGGATAGGTATAAAAGGCTGGCATTACAGATTAAGCGGAGGCCGGGAGTTGAACCCGGATAACCCGCTCTGCAGGCGGGCACATAACCGATCTGTCACCTCCGCTTGTTCTGCCCTCCACGGCACATGAAGGCCGGGCTTTATTGGATAAAATAGGGCCAGAGGGCTTTTATTTGTTTCTTCTAGGAGCTGCGGCAAGAAGCTAATGTCTCTGGTAATATCCTGCAGCAAAGTCATTTGATTTGCGCCACCTGTAGCGCCTCTCCTGGAAGGCCTTGTAGCGGCTCTCTATTTCAGGGCAGACAGTCTCTTTGAGATTATGCCATTTTTTTTGGCGGGAAAGAACACCTTTTCTGTATTTCCGGGCGTTGTTGGGGTATTTTTTTCTTCCATTCCAACCTGCATTGTACCTCTCCAGAGCGATATTTATGTCACCACCGCTCTTTTCCTTAAGATAGCCCAAATATACATAGCCCACAATCTCGTTCGCATCAGGGTCATATTTGACCCTTTTCCAGACCTCTTTCTTTTCGCCCCGCAGAAAGATAGCATCTTTATTTATAGAATCTTTGTATTTTTCAATGAAATCCCTGTGACGCGACTTGGGGTTGTTAAATATCTCATAGACTTCATCGAATCCTCCTGGGTCATCATTCTTCTTCCCCTCCTTTTTTCGGACCTGAAGCTTACCGACTGCTCCCTTGTGTGACTCAACAGGTTTTCCATGCTTATCGAAATGCATGAAGTCTGATTCCCTGCTTGGTAGGCCATAAGCAACTCCCTCAACACCATATTTTTTTGCCTTTTCATATAAATCCTTGGTTTTGGGGGATTCCAGCCATTTACACTTCTTGCACTGCTCCTCTGTGTATCCGTTCTCTATAAGGAACTCTGCCCTTGTCCTTGAATCAGCCATGCCCGCTTCTGTGGAGAGCCTTGCAAACTCTTCTGCCCCCCTCTCTATCTTGGCAAGCTCCCTTTTCCAGGGCATATGGCTTTTCTCAAACTGCTCCTGGGTCGGCCGGCCTGGGTTAAGGATCCCTGAGAACCTTTCTTCAGCATGGGCTTTATCGGCATGAGAGAGAAATATTAGAGGGGCTACCGCACCGGTGACGGCGATGCTCCTGGCTAAGGGGTTGCTGAAGAGTTTCTCTGTATATTTCTTTGTGTAATTAGACATATTAATCACTAAATAATAGTTAAAATAAGGTATTTAAAGGTTTCCTGTGGGTCTGTGTGGGGGTTTTTTATATACAAATCTGTCCAGAAATGGATATTTCTCGGGGGCTGTCAATTGAAGATTCTGTCTGGTTTTGCCTTGCCCTTCTCAATCCTGGCCAGGGCCACAAGGCTCCCCCTGGAGTCATAAAGGCCCAGGATGCCGCTCCTGGGGGGATTATCGAGCTCTGAGGCATCGAGGGGTATGCCGTTCCTCAAACCCTCCAGGGAGGCCTTCCTGACAACTGCCCCGGGAAGGCCTGTCCTCTCAAGGGCCTGCTCCAGGGTAAGCAGGACAGCCTCGCCCTGGCTCCTGAGCTGCTCCATGGTGACCGACTCCCCTATGGTGAAGGGACCGATTCCTGTCCGCCTGAGACTGGCCATGTGGGCGCCCACACCCAGGGCCTCGCCAATCTGGTGGCAGAGCGTCCTTATATAGGTCCCTGCCTCGCAGGATACCCGGAAGGAGACGTCACGCTCCTTTATGGATAGTATCTCGAGGGAGAAGACCCTTCTCTCCCTGGGCCTCCTGGCCACTGCAGAGCGCCTGGGAGGGGTCTGCACAATCTTCCCTGTGAACCCCCTGATGGCACGGGAGAGCTGGCTCTCTGTGAAGGGGCAGTGCATCCTCATAACCCCATCATAGGCCTTGTCCAGGCCTGCCAGGACCGGCATGGCCTTGGTGGCCTCGTTGAAGGCAATGAGCATGAGGCCGGTCACCCTGGGGTCCAGGGTCCCTGAGTGGCCTGCCCTGCGGGCCCTGAGGAGGCGCTTGGACACCTCGACGCACTGCATGCTGGTCAGCTCTTGGGGCTTGTCCAGCAGAAGGATTCCCCTCTCAAGCATGTATTTCACCATCTCATCGACAGAGGCTGCGGGCATAAGGCCCGCTCCATATATTTAAATAGACAGTTAACTATTATAGAGCTTTACAGGGCCGAAATGGCCTAGGGTGAGCGATATGCCAAAGCACAGGTTTCCTGAAGCAGAGCAGAGGCTGTTCCAGAGGGTCTTTGTCTGCATGAAGTGCGGCGCCAAGATTAGGAGCGACCTTATCAAGGTCAAGTCAGGGAAGGTCAAGTGCAGGAAGTGCAAGTCCAAGAGGCTCAGGCCAATCCACAAGGAGCACAAGACATAAGGCCAGTTAACAGCTAGGTGAAAGGATGCATGCCGTTGCGCAGCAACGGATTTTGTATGTAGAACCAATATCATCAAACAGGTGTAGCATATGGGAAGGCAGTACTACAAGAGGGGATGGACACACACCAAGAGCCGGGGAAGGGAGTCCATGGTAACCTGCAGCTTCTGCGGCAGGAGGGTTCCGAAATACAAGGCATTTCCCACCTTTAAGGGCTTCGGCATCAGCGACCCTGCCATAAGGTCAGAGCTGGGCGAAAGGGGGAGGCACGGCCTCACCCTGATGTCTGCCAAGGTATATGCCTGCCCGGCCTGCGCAAGGCACAGGAACATAGTCAGGAAGAAGAGGTAAGCTGCACAGCATTTTCAACAGTAAGTTCGTATAATGTGCAAAATCAGCGGGTTATCCGCACTCATAGAACAAAAACAGCACAATGCAGAACACCTACTTTCTCCAAGTTCGTATAACCCTTGTTATCTTCAATCGGGGGCCGGTTCATATACTTACCGAACAAATTCGTAAGCTTTTTATTAACTTAATAACAATTAATTATAATGAAAAAATATTTGCCATTGATACTTGTATTTGGAACTATTATAATTAGTGGATGCGTACAAGAAGCTCCGAGTGGTGAACCCGGATTAGCAATGGAGCCAACAATTGAAATAGAAGCTTCGGTTATTTCTCTTTCTCCATTCGATTGTGTAGAACGCTTTTATCGGTCACCAGAAAATGTTTCTCTTGTTATAGAGTACAATGCAACCCCACCATACGAAATGGTAGATATTGCAGTTATAAAATTAGATAAAGTAACTGTAATTGCAAATCCGCAAAATAGGCCTGTTAATATAAAAGAAGGTGACACAGCAACTCTTCGTTTCAGATATACATCAAGACCTGCACAAATTTTTAAGATACCTGCTCCTGAGGGTATTGTTTCTCCTTATGGAAAGCTGGATAGCTTGACAACACTTGTTGCTGAAGTAGATGGTAATTTCATATATAATGTAGAAAGTAGTTCTTTTGAAGAAGAATATGTAACAGTTCTTCCAGGCATTAGTATTGGGTCTAAATTGAAAGCAAATGTATGGAGTTCTGTAGAATCAGAAGAACCCTTCACCGTTGGTCTAGGATGTAGAAAAGGTGTCGAAATCACCCATCCACCTTTATTGAAAGTTTATGAATACAAATTAATTTGATTTGTTTGCCGGCCCCCGACTTCTCCGTTCCTCGCCTATGCAATCGGTTAGCTGCGGTACTCGACCTTCTATGCTATTGGTTCGGGAAGATAACACAGATTCAACGGGAAATCTGCACAAACCCCACACTTTCCCCAAATTCTCGCACAGTTAACCGCGCTTATAGAATTAGGCATGATAGCGGTTAGCGAGAACTTCGTTGAATCCCGTCCGTTATCGGTAATGCCAAAGTAGGTTTAATCTATTCATCGAGGTGAAGTTTTCCGTCTATAATCTTAGTTCTATGAGAATTGAGTAATGAAGCAGCAATTCTTGTTTGATACATTGGACCCATAGTATCCTCTCCAAATTCTCGTGACAAATCATCTATTAATTCGCTTATTTTCATTGGATCATATACACCTGGGTTCTCCTTTACTTTCTTTACTATCCCATCCACGTATTTGTCTATTTCTCGCTCCATGTTCTATTTGAAAACAGTAATCTTTTTATTCTTTCTGCTACTTTGGCACTCCGCCGCTTCAAGAGCGGCTACCGATAACATCAGGTTATCAGGAATCGGCTACGCATTAGAAAGCTGCCGATTCGCAAATTTTCGTAAGGTTAACCAAGCGTATAGCATTAGGCAAATTAGCTGTTAACGAAAACTTCTGATAACCCCATTGTTATCGGAAATGCAGGCTACGGAAGACTTGATTACTTGTCTTATCTTTGCAAAAATTTTGAAATAACATCAAAAACAGTTAATGGTATTGCAATATCATATTGTTTAATAATTTCCTTTTTACTATTATATACAACATCAGTAATTATAATCGATCCATCAGCGAATACTCTAGAACTTTTATCACCTATGTAAACATGTTCGTTACTATTTACATCTTTTTTTCTTCCGAATTCTTCTCCCATATTAATCACTATCCGACAATTAACAGTTAATTATTTAAGTCTTCCTTCGCCTACACTCGACCCCTTCGGGCTCGCCTACTAAGCAATAGATTCGGTCCGATAACACAGATTCAACGGCAAAGCTATCCAATCCGTGCACTTTGCCCAAATTCTCGCACAGTTAACCGCGCTTATAGAATTAGGCATGATAGCGGTTAGCGAGAACTTCGTTGAATCCCGTCCGTTATGTCTAATCGCTGTCAATGGATAGACAATATTTGTCTAACACATTAAAAATTTCCCATTCAAGTTTGTTTAACAGATCTTGGTTAATGTATACAAGTTTCTTGTTTTGATAAATATCACCTTTTTTCTCCATGAAAACAGAGACAACTCTCCCATTACATGAATGACGAATATATACAGAATCACCCTCGCTAAATGGTAATGAGCCATCTTGCGTTTTATATGAAAAGCTCTATCAAATAACTTCTCGAATCTTTTGCTTAATGGGTTTCTACTTTCAATTTGATATTGTTGATTCATCTTTACTTGTAGATATTAGATAATATATTATGACGCCCACTCCGGCACTTAGAAAGTGCCTACCGATAACACAGATTAGGCGGGCGCAGCTCAACAAGCAAGCGTTGGCTAGCGCCCCAAATTTTGTTAAGGTTAACTATACGATATAGATCTCTCAGAGAGTAACGGTGAAACAAAACTTCGCCTAATCTTGTTGCGTTAAGTGAAATTGCAGACGCTCCTTTTATTTATATATCAATAATAATATAATATGAAAAATTTGTTGAATTATGTGATTGCTATAATTGCTGTTATAGCCTTATTTATTGCGATTTTAAGTTATACCAGACCTCTTCAAGAGCGTGGTCCTCCGGGAATTTCTGGTTATGAGGTCATAGAATCTATAAAACCTGTAAAATCTGGAGAATATTCTGCTATTTTTGCTCAATGCTCACAAGGAAAAAAGATAATAGGAGGAGGATGTAAAGCCGATAGTACTTATGTTAGTGTTCAATATGGTGGTCCAATAACCGACCTTATGAGACCAGGTTGGACATGCATATTTTTTCATGATCTTGAATTTTCTCCCAATTGCACAGCACACGCTATCTGTGCCAATGTTGAATCTTGAGCGTCTGCAACTCTCCCTCGCTTCGCTCGGTCGCCCTCTATCCAATCTATGCGGTCACTTATAGTGCTCCAAATAATAAACCTGACTATTAATTGTTGAGAGCACAACTAGCAAACCAAACCCAAGTAGAGATTATTTATTTGGTTTACTATAACACAGATTAGGCGGGAAAGCTGTGTAATCTCCACACTTTCCCCAAATCTTTGCACGGATAACCGCGCGTATAGATTTCCTACAGAATAGCTGTTAGCAAAGACTTCGCCTAATCTTGTTGCGTTATACGCAATGGAGGGCTCGTGTTTTAATATATATGACTCTCATTAACATAATATATGCTTGATGAGATTGCCCAAGTCGGAGTTTTTGTGCTATCAATTTTAGCAGTTGTTCTGGTTTCACGGAAGAACAGGTGGGGATTTGTTTCAGGTTTGTTATCACAACCATTTTGGTTAATCACATCATACTTGAATGGGCAAATAGGAGTTTTTGCAGTAAGTATTGCTATGGCAGTTAGTTGGTCATATGGCGTGTATAATTGGTTCTTTAAGAATAATCAGAATAATCGTTGATGAGCCCTCCACTACGGCGCTTAGAAAGCGCCTGCGTATAACAACGGATTAGGCGGGCAAATTTCGACAAGAGTAAACGTCGAATTTGCCCCAAATTTTCTCACGGCTAACTACACACATAAATGGGAAACCAAATAACATGTAGAGAAAACTTCGCCTAATCGCTTACGTTATCGGAAATCGTCCTACGCCGCCTTGTTTGATATAATTAATCCACCGATATAATATTGCCGAAAAACTTCCTTATTCTTGTAAAATATTTTTTCCTCTCCGCTAAAATCCTTTATGTTTCCTTTGCTATTATTAACATAAAGGAAGTTACCTATCTTTAATCTTTTGGGTCCTCTAAATGGTCTTGCAACAACAAGTCTGCTCAATGCTTTTTTCAAGAAATCAAACACTTCTATAGCGAATTTTGTATTACCGTGATATTTTTGTTTCATTCCTCCACTATACGCCATCGCCCATATAGGTTTTCCTTTATACCTGACAATCTCTTGTCCTGGTGCGAAGAAAAACCCAACATAGCTGTCCCTGTAATACCAGTCTCCTTGTTTAAATTCTAATTCTTTAAAACCAGGTCTTTGTGCTTTGATTTCTTTTCCATCCCCTGCATATGTTTGTTTCTTTGCAGCTACTAAGAATTTGGCTAATTGTTTCAGATTGATATCCATGATAAATTACTGCAGTTAGTTGTTATAAGTTTTTCGGCGGCGGCTTCGGACGACTCGGCCCCTTCGGGGTCGCCCTCTACGCAATTGTTTCGGTCTGCTAACACAGATTCAACGGCAAAGCTATCCAATCGGTTCACTTTGCCCAAAATTTTGCACAGTTACCATGGCATATAAAAGGGTAACCAATTAACGGCGAGCGAAAACTTCGTTGAATCCCGTCCGTTAGCAGAAATTGTTTCGAATAGTTGGTTGAAGATTACGAGGGCGTCTACTCTAGCAGTCTAAGAAATTCTTCTTTACTCATCCCGCTCTGGGAAATAATGCTCAATAACGTGCCTTTTGCCAGTTCATTATGTTTTGGCACTACTACAGTGATCTTCTCATTATCTTCATGCTTAGTCATGATTACATGGCTACCGGATTGCCTGCTAATCGTGAAACCTATTGAAGTGAGTGCTTTGATTACTCTGGTAGCCGATGCTATTGGAAGTTTCATAGGAATAGCCTTGTAGCTATTGGGGGGAGAAGTCTTTGCAGCCTCTTTGGCTGTTCATGCGGGTTTTCTTCCAGATACAGATTAATGGCATCCCTTATGTTTTTTATCGCTTCCTCGAAGTTCTTTCCCTGGCTAGCTATACCCAGGTTTAAACAATGAGATACAAACACCTTCTTATTTCTAATCAATTCTTCATTAACTGCTATATCAAATGCTCGCAACATGTCATCACCTTATTATGCAGTATTTTCTGGATATTTAAGCATATCGTTAGCGCCCTCGTAATCACGGTTCATAGCGGTTAATCGAAACAACTCTCTCACTTCGTTCGAGCCCTACGGTTATATTGCTGGGGGTCAGCTAACACAGATGCAACGGCAAAGCTATCCAATCCGTGCACTTTGCCCAAATTCTCGCACTAATAGCTATGCTTATAGTATTAGGCATGATAGCTGTTAGCGAGAACTTCGTTGAATCCCGTCCGTTATCGGTAATATTACTCGGCACAAATTTTTTATATATAAGTATCTTTACCCAATTGGGGTGATACAATGAAAATGTAGGTGAGAAAACAGGAAACTTTTACATTGTAACTGAGAATTAAGCCGCCCGCTCACCCACCGTAGAGAGTATCAAATCTTCTGAAAGGTTTCTGCCGAGCCAAACTCGACCCCTATGGGGTCGCCCTCTACGCAATTGTTTCGGTCTGCTAACACAGATTCAACGGGAACCTGTTAACTCTATGTAAGTTCTACAAATTTTCTTACCGGTAACCAAGCTTATCGGACTTCCTGCATAATAGCAGGGATTCTTCCCCTAGGATTCCTTGCCAGACAAAAGCCTCGTCAGTATCATTACCATGGCCACAACCAACACAGTCACCCCAAGGGCCGCCAGTGTAAGGTTCATGGGTCCGGATGCGTCCTCATATAAAGGCTTCAGCCATGCTGTGATGGCATCCTTCCACACAAGGGCCGCCACAAAACCAAGAGCCGCTGTCATCAGAGTAAGTGTCTGCTTCCTGACTTCATCGAAAACCTTCTTCATTCTATCCCTCCTTCCAAGGTTTGTGTAATATTTTATTGCTGTATTTAAAAAACGGGCATTTACTTATCCACCAGTCCGGCCTCCTTGACCCAGTAATAGCCTGAGTCTCCCTGCCACTTACTCTTCGCCTTCTTCACAACGAGCCTCTTCCTGAAGAAGGGAGCATCTAGTACAAGGCTCTCGAACTCTCCTCCCTCACCAGCAAGATGGAATCTATGCTTATTGCTCAATTTCTCAAGCTCCTTCAAGGCCCTGGAATCGATTACCCTTCCCAGCCATTCCCTTCCCAGGCCTTCACATGCCACACCCACTATCATTATACTGAATCCCTTCTTCAGGGCCTCTCTCCAAAGCCTCCCGGGGTCCTCTCCCCATAGCGGGGCCTCCATTGACAGGCCAAGCCTCCTGCACACGGATGCAATCCTATCCCTCTGGTACCTGGATGCAAGGGCCCCCACGACAATGCCAGATATCTCCCTGGTGAGGGGCCTCAGGATCTCCTCCAGGTCTTCAATCTCCTCTTCCTTCACGCCTTCAGAGACCCCCTTCACAAGCCTTATCCCCGCGGCCCTGGCCTGCATCTCAGTGAGCTGTATGTTGGGGTAATGGAACATGTAGGATTCCGGGTTCCTGCTTGTTATTGACACCAGCTTTGTTACAGCCCAGCCCCTCTCAAGGGCCCTCTGTACGGCCAGGCAGGAATCCTTTCCCCCGGAAAAAAGGGCAGCCAACTTCATACATTCACCTTCCTCTTGTTCACGGCCTGATTGTCCCTGGCAGCCGCACGCGCTTTCACCTCTGCATCGATGCATATCTTCCATGCCCCTGGCCCGTACGGCAGGACCCTTCTCCTGGCCAGGACACTTACCTTCCTTCCCAGCCTCCCTGCGGCCCTCTCCAGCCTCTCGACACTTTCACCGAAGATTTCCTCCTCGGCCTTAATCCCCCGGGAATTCTTCATGTGCCTGCCCACGGAATAGAAGTGTATGAAGCCCCTGCTCTTCAGGCACCTGATGGCCAGACCCAGGAACCTGTGGCCCTCCCTGGGCAGGGGCATGACCACCCTGTCGCAAAGGCCTTCATATCTCCGGCAGACCTTCCTAGCGTCCCCCAGAAGAGGGACAACAAGGTGGCTGAGCTTGTTCATGGCTATGTTCTGCTTCATGTAATCAAATCCCCGGGGATTTATCTCCACCTGATAAACCTTGCCGACCCAGGGCTGCTTCCCTGCTATGATAATCCCAAAGGGCCCTGCCCCGGCAAACAATACCATGACAGTCTCCCCGGGGCTTACCATGCCTGCAATCCTCTCCCTCTCTGTGACCTCCCTCGGAGAGAAATAGACCCTGGTGGGGTCCAGCCTGAACCTGAAGCCGTGCTCCCTGTGAACGGTCTCGGTCTCCCTTCCCATGACCTTCCTGAAGGACCTGAGCCTGAACTCCCCTGACCTCTCACCCTTCTTGGCTAGGACGGTCTTTATCCTGGGATGGGTCTTCACAATCTCGCCGGCAGCGTCCTTAAGGGCAATCTCTGAGCCCTTGGGAACCTCTATTATGGCAATATCGCCGACAATGTCATAGCTCGATATGCGGGCCTTCCCGGCACCCTTAACCCTTTTCCTGGTCATGAAGAAGTATTGGACCTGCAAAATAAATATAAACCACGTAAACCAATTATTAAGGGTAAATAAGGTGATTCTGTTATGGAGAAGACGCTCAAGAGCTTTGTCGATGCCGAATCCATCTCGGGTTTTGAAAAGACAATACGGGACGTGATGGCCAGGGAGCTCAAACCCCATGTGGATGAGATAAGGACAGACAAGATAGGCAACCTCATAGCCAGGAAGGGAAAGGGCTCGCCCAAGGTCATGCTTGCCGCACACATGGACGAGCTTGGCCTGATGGTCAAGCACATAGACAAGAGGGGATTCCTCCGCTTCGATACCATAGGCGGGTGGGACAACAGGACCCTTCCCACAACCAAGGTGAAGATACACGGCTCCATGGGGCCTGTCATAGGCGTGGTGGGTTCCAAGCCGCCCCATCTCATGGAACAGGAGGAGTTGAAGGTACCGGTTAAGCTCAAAGACATGTTCATAGATGTGGGAGCCAAGGACCAGAAGGATGCTGAGAAGGCGGGAATCTCTGTCGGGGACTTCGCTACCCGGGTTGCCGATTTCAACAAGATGATTGGAACAAGGGTTACCGGCCCGGGATTTGACAACCGGGTGGGCTGCACTGTTCTTGTGGAGGCTGTCAAGAGGCTCAAGGGATTCAAGGGAACCCTCTACGCGGTGGGAACAGTCCAGGAGGAGGTCGGGCTTATAGGCGTGAGGGGTGCAACCTTTGGAATCAATCCCGATGTTGCCCTCGCCCTGGACACCTCCATAGCTGGCGATGTCCCTGAGGTAAAGCCCTCAGAGGCCTGCCTGGAGCTGGGTAAGGGCCCCGCCCTGGGAATAAAGGATGCCATAACCTTCATGAACCCTGCCGTGAAGAAGTGGCTCCAGGATTCCGCAAGGAAGGCCAGGGTCAGCCTCCAGTACGAGGTCATGTCAGGCGGGGCAGCCGACTCCTCAGCCATACCTATGATAAGGGAGGGCATACCATCCGGCGGCGTATTCGTGACAACAAGGAACATTCACAGCACCTGCGAGGTCGTGGACATGAAGGACATAGAGGATACCGTGAAGCTGGTCACCGAGGCTGTGAAGAACGCGCATAAACACTTCTAAATAGCGCTTGATGCGCAAACCCAATTTCTCAAAAGAGTGTACGAAAAACATGCAGAACTATAGCACAACCTGAAGGTTTCCCTTGTAGCGCTCCACCCTTCCTGTTACATCAATACCCACACCATCCTGAAGCCTGCTGAGGTTCATACCGGAGAGCATGAGCTGCTCGGCCTTGTCCTCCCAGATGACGACGTCCACGCTGCCTGTCTCGTCCCTTATCCCAAAGAAGATGTGGCCGCTCATGTGCTCGCGAAGCCCTTCCACAACTCCTGAAAGCTTCACCTTCCTTCCGATGTATCCCTGGGTTATCTCCCCTGCACCGAGCTCCTCGGCCACCATCATAAAGGATATGAAATACAGTGTGATTATGCCTGCAATCGAGCCAAGAAGGCAAATCCTTATAAGGGCGCTCTCCTTCATGCGCATCACTCCCTGCTTCACACGGGTTTATGGCCCAGTTCAAAGGTCCTGAAATCACTATATATCGGCCCCTCCGGCTCCAAGAAACTCTGCTTGAGTTTTATCTCCTTCACTTCAAGTTCACCCAACTTCACATCACCGAGGTGCTTGATTGTTTCGGTAAGCTTATTAGAGAACCTCGGCGACCTGACCCTTGCCAAGGTAAGGTGGGGGCTTGGCTCCTTGTCATCTCTTCTTATATGAGACATCCCCTTCTCCAAGGCTAGGGAGATATTGTAAACAGCATCACTGCCAGTTGAAACCCCTGCCCATACCACCTTGGGGGAGCCCCTCTTTCCGAACTGCCCAAGGCCTGACAGAGACAGCCTGAACGGCTTGAATTCCCCTGAAACCCTTTCTATTGACTTGCAGACACTGACTGAGTCTTCTTCACGAACTTCACCGAGGAACTTGATGGTCATGTGAAGGTTCTCGGGCCTTACAGTCCTGAGGTCAGCCCCGCACTCAGCCAGGGAGGATACTACCTCCATGCACCTGTCTATTATATCCCTGCTCATATCGATTGCTACAAACATCCTCATAACAATCACTTGGATTCCTGATTTATATACACATGGCAGGGCCTGCGGGCACGAAAAGCTTTTAAGTCTAAACCACAAAAGATACCTTGTTACACAACTTCATATCTTCATGTGAAGAAAAGTGATATTAATGTATTCAGAAAGCATAGAAAGGCTTTTCAGCTGGGAATCCAACCCCTTTGTATTCCAGATACTGCCCGAGCTCTTTGTAGGCTACGGGAGGGAGACAGAATCCCTTGTCGACGGCCTCCAGAGCGGAAACAAGTTTTCCCTGGTTCTCGGACCCACGGGCTCTGGCAAGACAACCCTGATAAAATCCATCATAAACAGGCTTAGCAGCGAATTCGACCACGTGATTTATCTCCCGAAGCCGCCCAGGGACCATATGGACTGGGTCTCTGTCTTTCATGACTTCACCAGGTCAGGTATACTGAAATCGATATTCTCAAGGGGGAACGGCGTGAGCGTATACAACCTCAGTGAGGTTGTGAACAACAGGCTTTCCGGGAAGAAGGTCCTTCTGTTAATAGACGAGTGCCAGGAATCCTCTGTGGAGAGCATGGAGTGGCTGCGGGCCCTTACAGACCACATACAGAACCTCTACATCGTAATGGCAGCCCTGCCTGTCTTTGAAAACACCCTGAAGTCAAGCCTTGAGAGCTTCCTGAGGAGGGTTGGTACCAGGGTAGAGCTCACCACGCTCACGAGGTCAGAGACGAGGGAGCTTGTAAAGAAGAGGATAACCCACACGGGGGGTGATGACATCAAGCCCTTCACGTCAGGGACGCTCGATTACGTCTACCAGAGGACCGGGGGGTTCCCCAGGGAGATCCTGAGGGTGTGCGATGAGCTTGTGAAGCAGGCCATTGAGAAGAACATCTCCACCATAGACACCGACTTCATAAAAGAGACCCACCAGCCAGAGCAGAGGCTCTCGATAGAGGTCCTGGACACCCTGCCCGAGAGGCAGAGGCTTATACTCGATACCCTCTCTAGGGAGGGGAAGATGACGCCGTCCGAGATTATAGATGCCCTCGACATCGAGGAATACAAGAACAGGGACAATGCAATCCGCTCCGTGAACAACCTCCTCAGAAGGCTCATGAAGGACGGCCTTATCGAGAGGAAGAGGATAGGTAAGACCTACAAGTATGTCGTGTCCTCCAAGTTCCAGACACTCATGGTCGAGGCCTGAATCACATAAACTTAAATACCTTAGTTACAATTATGCTATACCAAGCATGTCATACTTGCATCCATTTGATTCAACAGGAGGGTTTTCATGGAAGAGAGAGTTAAGAGCAAGGAACTGATTGGAAAGGTCCTTATATCCGAGGAGACCGGAAAGAAGTTCGGCGTTATAGGAGACATAGACTACATAACAGAGTCAGGCGAGCTCATAAACCTTGCCCTCTCCGAGACCACGTCCCACACATCAAACCTGAACCTGCAGAATGACGAGAAGAACAGGTTGCTGGTCCCGTTCTCTGCGGTGAGGTCTGTGGGCGACTTCGTGATTGTCTCTGAGAAGGACATCCTTTAAACCATTCTTATTTTTTCTCTTCTCTGAGCAAAGAATACGGGTTCCTCTATCTTCTCCCGTTGAGGTGCCTGAACATCCTGTTGCTTCTACCGCCCGAGAGGAAGTGCTCTATCTTCCTTATCAGCGTGCCGCCCGAGACAAAGTCCGGAACGACTACGAAGTCTGCCCCTGCCCTGTAGAGCGCCTCGGCCTCATCCTCTGAGTGCGCCCTTGCGAATATCTTTATCCCCGGATTGAACCTCTTGGCCTTTCCAATCACGAACCCAGATATCTCCACATCGGGTATTGTTACTATTGCAAGCCTTGCCTTGTAGAGCCCTAAAGCAGAGAGCAGGTCCTCATTGTCAGCATCACCATACATGGTATATACACCCTTTTCGCTAAGCTCCTTTATGACCTCTGGGTTGTGCTCTGCAACGATCAGTTTCTTTTTCCTTTCAATCAGATAATCCACAATCTTCCCACCCATCACATCGCACCCGAACACCACGATGTGGTTGCTAAGCCTGCTTTCAGGGTGTTTCTCAAGCTTCTTGACATGGTGCGGGGTTCCCAGCCCGTCAGCAAAGGGTACCTTAAACCTCTTTGAGAAGACATTGTATATCCTGTTCCTGGCATTCATGAGATACGGCGTAAGAATCATGGAGAAAATAACCACGCTTACCATAACAGAAAATACATCCAGGAATGCTCCACTAAGTACACCAAAATGCATGAGGGCAAGTCCCTGGAAGGCCAATAGGAGAGAAAACTCGCTCGCCTGGCCCATTCCAAGGCCTATCACAGAGGCTGTTCTGCCGCCGTAGCCCATGAAGAGGTATATCAGGGAAAGGATGAGCGGCTTTATCAGTACAGTAACAAGAAGCAGGGAAATAAAAAGCGGGAACATGCCCAATATATCCACCGGCCTGAGCAGCATACCCAGGCTGGCAAAGAATATCACCGAGAAGAAGTCCCTGAGACTGTGCATCTCCCCGAATATCTCCATATTGTAGGGGAACTGTGCCAGGGCAATCCCCCCAATAAATGCCCCAATGGCTATGGGAAAATCCAGCGCAACTGCCAGCCCTATGAAGGCAAAGCAGACAGCCACTGCAGTAAGGAAAAGTATCTCATGAGACCTGGCTGCATAGTCAAGAAGCCTCTTGAACACATACCGGTTCAGGACCACTGCTATGGAGAAGAGCCCGAGGCCCCTGAATATTATCATTACAGCGACTTCCAGAGAGAAAACCGTCCCGACATTGCCCATAAGGGGTAAAACAACTATTACCAAGAGGTCCTGTATCAGAAGAACTCCTATCATTATCCTTCCGTGGAGGGTCTTTATCTCGTTCCTGTCAACCAGCAGCTTTGCCACTATCATGGTGCTGCTGAAGGCCATGAGCAGCCCCAGATAGACCCCTATTAGAGGTTCCAGCCCCATAAGGATGGCTATCCCGAAACCCAGGGCAAATGTAGCACCCATCTGGATGAGGGCGCCAACCAGCGAGGCAGGCCCCACGCTCCTGAGCCTCTTGAAGTCTATCTCGAGCCCCACAGTGAAGAGCAGGAAGGCAATACCCAGCTCTGCCAGGGTGTTGATATCCTCAGGGTTTGTGATAACCCCGAGGCCCATGGGCCCTATAATCACTCCTGCAACCACATAGGCAACGAGAAGCGGCTGCCTAAGAATCCTGGCGAAATAGGCCAGAAGCGTGGCTATCAGGATAATAAGACCTATGTCCAGCAAGAGGGGAGACGCCATGGCAACCTGTTATATAATTGCGGCCGGGGTGTAATAAATATAGTGAAAAACCTCAAAAATGGTCATTAAAATAGGTTTTTCACAACCTAGCAAATAGCCTTCCTACCAAAGTTTGAGGCTATTTACTATAGCCATAACAGGCCGGGATTATACCCCCAAAACCATGCACTCTGTATATCAGGCAAGAAAGGTTCCTAAACTTATATATCATCTGGCACACATAATATTAAGCAGCCATCCAGGAGGGGAACCGGGATGAAGGTAAGGGACGTATATAAAAAATTTTCAGGCAGTGTGGACACAGTCAATCCAGATACGCCAATAGAGGAAGTAATAGACATTTTTATGAAGAGCAAGCAAAGGAGGAATGTGTATGTAGTTGATGAATCCAACGACCTGATTGGGGTGATAACAGCCAGCGAGATATTCACGTCCGTAAGGCCGGACATTACCCCGAACAAGATTCTATTTTTCCTGGAAAGGGATAGTATAAGAACGGCAAAAGACGTGATGATTCAGCCTGAAATCATAATGCCGGACGATGAACTGGAAGATGCATTGAGAACCGCCAAGGTTTTCAAGATCCAGGATATCCCTGTCTGCGAAAACGGCAAACTGATCGGCGAGCTTGATGCATTCGAGCTGGTCTATGGCCTGATGAAGTCAAAGAAATAGGCGGAATCGAATGGTAGAGAGCATATTCATTGAGCTAAGCACGGTAATCATTCTTGCAGTCATCATTTCCGGAACACTGAGGCTTCTCAAGCAGCCCCTGATAATCGGTTACATAATCACAGGCATTCTTGCAGGTCCCCTTTTGCTGAACATAGTCAAGTCCGCTGACACGGTAGCAGCCCTCTCCCATTTCGGGATTGTGTTCCTGCTGTTCGTTGCAGGACTCAGCCTGAACCCAAGAGTGCTGAAAAGCGTTGGAAAGGTCTCCTTAATAACAGGAATAGGCCAGGTTCTGTTCACCACGTTCATAGGATTCTTTATTGCAAAGTTACTGGGGTTCTCTGACATTGCATCACTGTATATCGCTATAGCGCTGACATTCAGCAGCACAATCATAATTGTAAAGCTGCTTTCAGACAAGGGCGACCTGCAGGTCCTCTACGGAAGGATATCTGTGGGCTTCCTTATTGTGCAGGACATAATTGCGGTGCTGATTCTAATGCTGATATCGTCATCGACCGGCGGTTTTGATGTCATGTCCCTTAACGCGGAGACCATACTTATCGGGGCAGGCCTGCTGTCGTTTATTGCACTTTTCGGGATATTTGCCCTGCCGAGGATTACCGAAACCATGGCAAAGTCCCAGGAATTATTATTGCTGTTTTCCATAGGGTGGCTGCTGTTTCTGTCAGTAGTATTCGGCTATCTGGGATTTTCAATAGAAATCGGGGCGCTGCTTGCTGGTATAATGCTGTCAGCCTCACCGTACCACTATGAGATAAAATTAAAAATGAATATACTCAGGGATTTTTTTATCCTGTTCTTCTTCGTGCTGCTCGGCTCGCAGATGGTCTTCATGAATATCACGGAATCGCTGCTGCCGATTGCAGTATTCTCGATATTTATTCTTGTGGGAAACCCGCTAATTGTAATGATTCTGATGGGCCTGATGAAATATACAAAAAGGAACGGGTTTCTGGCAGGCCTCACCGTGGCACAGATAAGCGAGTTCTCGCTCATACTTGTTGCCCTTGGGGTAAAGGTTGGTCATGTTTCAAATGAGATACTGTCAGTTGTGACGGCAACCGGACTGATAACGATTCTCGGCTCCACGTATATGATAATGCATGCCAACAGGCTGTATCCCCACATCTCCAGGTATCTGGGTGTCTTTGAGAGAAGAGGGAAAAAGGTTGACGAGCATATATATCACCGGGGGAGGCACTATGATATTATACTGTTTGGGTATGACGAGGTAGGCCTCAGCCTGCTCAAATCAATCAAGAATCTTGGGAAGAAGTTCCTGATTATCGACTACGATCCTGATAAGATCACAAGACTCGCGAGGGAAGGATACGATTGCAGGTATGGCGATGCGAACGATACAGAGATGCTGAACGAGCTGGATTTCTCCAGGGCAGGGATGATAATATCGACAGTCCCTGACACCGAGACCAACCTGCTGCTGACAAAGAAAATCAGGAAGACGAACAAGGAAGTAATTATAATCATAGTATCTCACCACAGCGGGGAAGCACTGAAACTGTATGAGAGCGGGGCCACGTATGTTATAATGCCGTACTTTTTGGGAGGGCACCACGCCTCAACCCTGATACAGAAGCACGGGCTGGATATCAGCGAATTCCTCAAGGAAAGGGCAAGGCACCTGAATCACCTAAAATCAGGAAGGTGATGAATGGTGTTACCCGATAGTGAAATATATAAATCATTTGGAACAAAGAATAAATTAAAACATGAATACCTAAAAGCCGAAAATAGAGATATAGTGAAAAACCTCAAAAAATGGTCATGTAAAGGGGTTTTTCACAACCAGCAAATAGCCCTCCTGCCAAAGTTTGAGGCTATTTACTGTAATTTGCGAGAGTTATGACGTGACTGAATGCCAAGATTAAAAAGAAACGTGACATTGTTCGAAGCTACGATGTATTGCTTATGTGTTATCATAGGTGCCGGTATCTATGTTCTGATAGGGGTTGCTGCGGGAGAAGCTGGAAACGTAACATGGCTGGCTTTTCTTTTTGCAGCTCTGATAGCTGGATGCACCGGCCTTAGTTATGCTGAACTATCATCGAAGCTGCCTTATGATGCTGCAGAATATACATATTCCAAAGAGGCATTTAAAAGTAAAAGATTCGCATTCGGGGTCGGATGGTTCAAACTTGTAACAGCAATAATTGCCGCTGCAGCCGTGTCTCTTGGGTTTGGCGGTTATTTTTCAGGCCTGTTCGGTGTAAGCCCATTGATAGGAGCAATTTTAATAGTTTTAATGGCCTTGGTTTTTAACATCTATAGTGTTAAAAACACCTTAAGAATCAGCGCAATATTTGTTGGTATAACTATCCTGGGTTTATTACTGATAATTCTTACTGGGTTTGGGTATGTTGGTTCTGTTAATTATCTTGATTTTACCTTTGGCTGGGGTGGTTTGTTCACAGCAGCAGCTTTGATATTTTTTGCATTCTTGGGATTCGAAGATGTTGCAAACCTAAGTGAAGAATCCAAGAATCCGAGGAAAGTCTTGCCAAAGGCGATTATAATATCAATAATTGTTTCAACCATCATCTATACCCTTGTTTCTTTGGTATCAATAAGCGTTGTTCCCTGGAATGAACTGGCTGTTTCAGCATCGCCATTAACCCGGGTAGCAGAAGTTACAATGGGCCCGTCTGGTTCACTATTAATGTCAGTGATAGCATTATTCGCAACAGGAAGCACTGTGTTTGTTTTGTTTTTTGCATATTCCAGGATGATATTCGGAATGGCTGAAAAGGGTTCATTGCCATTAATATTTTTGAAAATCTCAAAGAAAAGGAGAATACCATATACTGCTTTAATTTGTGTAGGGTTAGTAACAACCCTGTTCATATTGCTGCAAAATCTGAAATTCGTGGCTTCTCTTACAGATTTCGGAGCGCTGTTTGTATTCATGATAGTTAATTTATCATTAATTGTTTTGAGGTACAAGAAAATACATCTTCATGGACAATTCAAAGTTCCGTTGAATATCGGTAGGTTTCCAATATTGCCTGCAATTGGAGCTGGTTTCTCTCTTTATTTGCTTACAACACTGAGCTTGACTGTAGCTATTCTAAGCTTATTGATATTTATAATAGGAATTGTTGTTTTCACTTTGTTTATAGAAAAGAAAGCCCAAAATTTATGAAAAGCATACAGGACTCGGCGGCGGACTGCAGTGCTAGACCCTATGATTAAAACCGTGAGAGAAAGATAATCACGGGCTATTTCCCCAAAGTGGTTTGTAAATGCCTCAACCCTGATACAGAAGCACGGGCTGGATATCAGCGAATTCCTCAAGGAAAGGGCAAGGCACCTGAATCACCTGAACTACCCGCCACTAAAGTGGCGGGGGTCCACGGCTAATTAGTTAGCCGTGAACTGGAATAACTGCTTCTGAACTCCCTTATTAACTTCCCAATGCTTGCTCTGGGAATGCTCCACGTACCTTTGAACCGTCTTCGAGTTGACGGCGCCAACTGTCCTGTAGAAGTACCCGCCTGTCCAGAACTTGTCACCCCACAGGTCACCGATGATAATGTCGCGATGATGCTTGCGCATCATGCGACTCGAAAATCCCTTCAACAACTGCGCGACCTTAGCGGCGCTGTGGTTCTTGCATGCCACGGTAAACACGTGGCAGTGATCGCCGCCAAAGCCTATCGCGGCTACGGTTATCCCGTGCTTCCTCGCTGCCGCGAGGATGTAATCGCGTGTCAGTGTCTTTATCGTGGGGTCTTCGAATACCGGAGCCCGGTAGGCGGGCGTTATCTGGATGTGGTAGTTGGCTTCGCCAACGCTGTGGCTAGACCTGATTAGCTCGACTTTCATGAGAAGTCACCCCTCGGTTATTTAAGGGAGCGAAACCTACAGCTAATTGGAATGTGCCGGTAACGGGGCGGTTTCGCTCCCCGTTTTATTTTTTCTTGGTTCATAGAAATAACATGCGCTTCATCCGCTGGCTGAAGCCAGCAGGGTTCAGGCCCTATGCGACTAGCTCCCTAAAATCATCATCTTCTGCGTATAATAATTGTGGCATATTCTCACCTGTGTATTGATTAATCGATAATTTTATAAGCGTGAAACCAACCCGAACTTCTTCGGGCTTCGCCCTCGACCCTTATTTGCATAATCTACGCCGGGGGATTTAACACAGATTCAACGGGAAATGTCGCACTCTATGCCATTTCCCCAAATTTTCTTACCGGTAATTATGCTTATAGGACTTCTGGCAAAGTAACAATGAAAGAAAACTTCGTTGAATCCCGTCCGTTATACGCAATTCGATTTGCGGGTGCCTTTTTAAATTTTACTATTAAGTTTGTTTTGTGAGAATATGAGAAATTATATCTCAAGATATATTGTACCGATATCTGCTATTACTACTTTACTTGCTGGAATTGCTTTATTTAATTTTGGGGTATATTATGGGACTAAAGATGAGCTTATTAATAGAGCTATTAATGGGGATGATATTACTTTTAAAGAAACTGTTAATCCAGAATACAAATCACCGGTTAGTAAATTAATTGAGACTATGTCGCCTTCTTTATGTGTTGGTGATGATATAGCAAATAAAAGATTTCAGGGTGGGAGATTTAACGATATTATTGAATCGCATAGAAAGTAGATTAGGCACCCTCCGCTCGAACTACGGCACTGTAAACGTGCCTGCGTATAACATCAGGTTAGACGGCTTCGCTAAACAGGTAAACGTTACGCTCCGCCCAAATCTTGGCACTGTTAGCTATGCGTATAGGTTGTCAACAAATTAGCGGGTAGCCAAGACTTCGTCTAACCCCATAGTTAAATCCAATCCGCTTTCGGAATATTATTTTTTCATTAAGTCCAGTTGTTGTTTATATAACTCTCCGAATAGAATCATATCTGGAACAGTTGGTAATTCATCCGACGAATAGTGACCATCATCAATCAACTGGTTTCTTACAATACTGGCAGCGGTGTGTTCGACATTTCTACTGCTCGTTATATGACCTAAACCATAGTGTTTTAGAGCTTTGTTGATGTCTCCCATAACTCTATATTAACCATTAATTTTATATTTGGCTCTCCTCAAGCGGACTTCTTCGGGCTTCGCCCTCGACCCTTATTTGTGCAATCTACGCCGGGGGATTTAACACAGATTCAACGGCAAAGCTATCCAATCAGTTCACTTTGCCCAAATTTTCTTACAATTAACTGCCAATATCAAAGATTAGCCAATTAACCGAGAAAGAAAACTTCGTTGAATCCCGTCCGTTATCTTCAATTGCCTGCGCCTCTTAACTCCCCGGTGGGTGGGGGGGGGGAATATTATAACAATATTCAGTTAACATATGTGCTCGGCAACTTCCTCACCCTTCGGGTTCGGACCCTTATTTGTGCATTCTAAGCTGGGGAAGATAACACAGATTCAACGGGAACCGGTTTAATCGGAGATAGTTCCCCAAATTTTCTTACTGATAACCACGCTTATAGGGCTCTGACATAGTAGCGGGGAAAGAAAACTTCGTTGAATCCCGTCCGTTAGGCGTAATTCGTTTGCGTGGTTTAACTGATAATCTTTACGTCATCACCGTGAACAAGAACCGCTTGGTTATCTTTGAGTTTGATAACCTTGAAAGGTGAGTTGTCTATTTCGTCTATTATTTCATCGTATTTTGGTTGAAACTTTTCATTTCCGATATGCGGCAATACAACGAAATCTACAATGTTGAGTCCTTTGTGTGTTTTGAGTTGGGGAGCTTTTAACGGGTCATCTACCGTTCTTACAAGTTCTAGCGTTGGTCCAACAAAAACAGAACCTGCGCTCGACCCGACATATATTATCCCTTGATTAACTAACGATTTTGTTAGTTTGTCAAATCCGCTAGCAATTGCTTTTTCTAATAGATAGAATGCGTTTCCCCCTGCAACAAATATCATATCAATATCCTTTAGGTCATCGGCTAATTGTGTTTCTGTTTTTGTCTCGATATCAATGTCCCTTACATTGAATCCTAATTCGATTAGTTTGTCCCTATCTTCATCAACAAACCATTTGTTTTCATAGGGTCCCGCAGCAGTTGGTATAAATGCGACTATTAATTTGTTTGGTGGTTTTGGGAGATAATCCAATAACTTATTCAACGTGTATGCCGCATACGATGCTAAGAAAAGTGTTTTCATATGTTAATCTAATCGAAGCAGATAATATATTTCTTTGGTTCACGCAAACGAACTCCAGCGCTTCAGGAGCGCCTGCATCTAACACCTGTTAGGAGGGCAAACCCACACAAGTAAACGTGGGGTTTATGTTATCTCTATGTAGTTTTTATATACTTAATGGTGCCCCACCGCCGATTTCCCGAAGGTCTTCTTGTAGAGGTTCCAGGTCTGGATGAACTCGGCGTGGGGCCAGGCCAGGGGGAGGGTTATGTAGGCGACGCCCTTCCTGAACATGGGATGCTTGCGGGCGTTCTCTATCATGAGGAGGCGGTCCTTTCTGAGGATGCCTGAGTCCTTGAAGTCTGTTACATACTCCTCGAACTCCTCAACAGTGGCAATGTGCTCGGGAAGCTCGTTCTTCCAGGCCGTCCTGATGGTCCAGTCCAGGAGCCTGTCGGCCCTTTTTCGGTCCCTCAGGCGGATGTAGTGCCTGGCCAGAATCAGGGTGAAGTGGGGCCAGGGGCCCCATCCTCCATTATTCCTTCCCTGGTACTTGGGGTATCGGCAGATGCCGCCCAGCTCCCTGTTCCACAGGGATTCCTCGATTCTCCTTATCGTTGATTTTATCTTCGGGTCCCTGTCAGGGAAGGCCCCAAACTCGCAGAGGGCCAGGCAGGAGGTGTCTGCATCGGTTTCCACAGAGCTGGACTCCTTGAGCCTTATGGTCTTGATGAAGCCATTGACCCGGGAGTTCCACATGTAGTTGTTTATCCCGCTCCTTATTTTGTTCGTGGCCTCGAACCACCTCGGCCTCTCCATCCTGATTCTCTTTCCAAGCTCGTAGGCCTGCTTTAATGCGGCCAGGCAGGTTGCGTTGGCCCATATCTCCAGGCCCTCCTCCATGGGCGGGAACTCGTGGACAGAGTTCGGGGTGTAGACAAGATCCTTCTCGGAGTGGATGTTCTTGATGATGTATTCAACTGCGGATTCCGCAATCTCCCAGTTCTCCAGGGCGAAGCGGGTGTCGTCTGATTCCGCCACATACCTGGAGAGTGCATAGAGGCTGAGGGCGGTTCCGTCTATCTGGATGGGCTTGTAGGATGCATCCCTTCCGTCGGTGTCAACCCTCTGGGGAAAGGCCCCTGATGGGAGTTGCGTGTGGAGTATGAAGTCCAGGGCCTTCCTGGCCTCCCTGAAGAGGCCTGCTGAGACAAAGCCCAGGATACACAGGGCGTTGTCCCTGGGATAGACATATGGGTAGCGCTCGCCCTTGGGAGTGGCCAGGTAGCCCCCTGACCTGAGCTGGGCCCTCCTGAGAACCCTTATGGAGTTCCTGTAGAGGGCCTCTGCCTTCCTTTGCTCCATCAGAACTCCTCCTCGATGAATTTGAGGACAGCGGAGTTCCATCCCTCGGGGCCAATCCCGTCTGCCCTTGCAAAGGCCGGGGATTTGGAGGCGTAACCGCCGTCAGACCCCTTTACGAGGTAGGGCACGTGGACTGCCCTGAGCATGGGAAAGTCGTTGGGGGAGTCGCCCAGGCCGGCTGTCACCATGGGCCTCTCAGCCTCCTGCTGATAGATGTCTGTGAGAACCTTGACTGCAAGGCCCTTGTCATTGTCTCCCAGGATGTGGTAGAAGCGCGTTCCCCTGATGCACTGGAGGCCAAGCTTCCCTGTCATCTCCAGGAGCCTGGTATCCTGCCTGGGGTCACCCAGAATGAAGGGCTCGTCGTACTCCCTCTTCTTTGCAAGGCAGGCCTCCCTCAGGGAGAGGCCCGATAGCTTCCTGAGTTCAGAAGCGGACATGTCACTGAAGCCCCTTACCTTCAGGCCCTTCTTCTGCATGGCCCTTAAGGCCCCCCTCAGTTCACTGTAGGGCCTGCCGAGCTCCCTGACCAGGTATTTCCTGGTCTTCGTGGTGCCGGGGGGGTCGTGCCTGAAGTATCCCCTGGGGATGTATATTGCCCCGCCGTTCTCTGATATGAATGGGTGATGATTGCGAATCCGCTTCCTGTAGAACTCGATTTCGGCGCGGGTCTTGCTCGTACATAATATGACGGGGATTCCGGCCTTCTCGGCCCCCCTGAGGGCAGGTTCAGCAGCCCTCCAGGAGTAGCTCTCGCGTTCGAGAAGGGTCCCGTCAAGGTCTGTGAAGATGAGGCGCTCGGGGGAGTGCTTTCCCTTCCTGCCTTTGTTATGTAAAGGAAGGGTGGGGGATTTTTTCTTGGGCATTAATCTATTATTGGTACCCGGGGTTAAAAACAATGACTGGGTTCTGGCAGAAGATGGAAGATGGGACAAGAAAGGGGTTCTGGAAAAAGCCCTGAAAAGCCATATTAACCAATAAACACAGGCCTCTTACTCAGAAGCATGGGAACCGGGAGCGGTCTGAAGGGGAAATCCGCTGTCTTGTCCCTGATGTCCTTTATCAGAACATCCTTAGAAATATTCTTGATTTCACCGGTTTCTCTAAATCTTACGGCAAGCTTCCCTGATTTCTTTTCCTTATCGCCTACCACAACAATCATGCTTATCCACTCAGACTCCGCATTCTGTATCTTTCTTGGAATTGTCTCGTCCCTGTCCTCCACATCTACCCTTATATCATGTTTTGATATATCCTCTGCAATCTTCACGGCATAATCCAGATGCTTGTCAGATACTGGGCATATCCTTACCTGTGTGGGTGCAAGCCACAATGGAAGAACCGGGTTTTTCTTTTTCTGCATCTGCATGTAGGCTTTTTCAAGAAGAGCATAAATTACCCTTTCGATGGCTCCTGAAGGAGATAAGTGAAGAATAATGGGATATTTTCTTTTGTTGTCCACATCAGTGTATCGGATTCCGTATCTCTCTGCATTCTCTATATCAATCTGGTCAGTTGTCAGAGCAGCTGCTTTATCAAGTGCATCCACAAAATTGAATTCATATTTCATTACAAAATAGAAGAGTCTCTTATCCCACATTTCGACAAGCACAGGCTTGCCCCACTCCTTTACCATCTTTGAAACAAAACCCTTGTTCTTGTTATGGAAATCCCTTACCATCCTTATTGCGAGCTCGAGGTCTTTTTTTGGCGAGATGCCCATGCCCACCTGAATCTCTTTAGAAATCCTGAACCTTCTCATCATTTCCTCTTTGGCCTGGAGCATATCTCTTGTAAATGCGTGGCAGTCTGGCATGGTGAATGCTCTGAGCCTTCTTAGTCCGGCAAGTTCACCCCTCTGTTCCACCCTGAAGGAATATCTGGTGAGTTCATACAGCCACATGGGAAGGTTCTTGTAGGATATGTTTGAATCATGCAGTATTAGGAATTGTCCAAAACAGGCAGAGAAGCGCAGGAATACCCTCTTATTAGGAGTCTCTATTGTGTACTGCCTTGCAGGGAACCTGTTGAGGTAGTCCTTGAGTGCGGGGTGCTCGTAGTCATACATTATGGGGGTCTCCACCTCCATGGCACCGTTCTCTATCATCTTCCTTGTCACGTACTCTTCCAGAAGGGATTTTATCAGTTTCCCATAAGGGGTATAGCGGAAATTTCCAGGGTCAGAAGCGGATTCGTAATCAACCAGCTGTAGCTTCCTCATCAATCTGATATGGGGAGGCTCTTCCTTCACTTTCCTGCTCTTGGCCATCTCATGGTGTGCGAACTTTCTCAGATTCTCATGCTTTGAGAAATCAAATCCCTGAAGCCTTCCATTCTTTATCTCAATCTTGTGCATCTTCCCGCCTGGTTCCAGAACAAACCATTTGGATTTCAGGGCCTTCTCCTTTCTGAGGGCCTCGGAGACTTCACCAATTTTTTCACTGGAAACCCCCTTGGGAGAGATGGACCTTGAGAGCTCGGAGAGGGGATGACCCTTGACCCTGATGTTGAATGCCTTGTACCACCCGAAGGGGGCGCGGTAGACCTTCTTCTTTGCCTTCTTGAGCAGAGCCTCCATGCTGTCAAGGACCTTGAGGGCCGTGTCCGGGGAGGAGGGCTCCTGAGAGAGGTGGACATAGGGGTAGATAACGATATTCCTGGCCTTTACCTCACTGGAGACCTTGAGAATCTCCTTTACTGTGTTCTCGGCGACCTGTTCTAGGTTTTCCCTGTCAGGCTTCTCCACAGCGCTGAACACAGCAAGGGCCTCCCTGACCCTGACTGGCTTCTTCTCGGCCTCCTCGGCCCCTGGGATGGCCTTCTTCCTGGGCTCCCACTCTATGAAGTCCGAGTGGAGCAGTAATATCTTCATTCTGATTCACCATGCTGTTCTTAATATATTGGTTTTTAGGGGTTATATTTGCGTTACCCGTTCCGGCATGGTTATAGTCCTGCATGAGGCAGTTGGCAACCAGAACCAGACCACCCCAGCACAGGCCAATGACTAACAAAATCGTGTTGTCATGGTGGTTGTCGTGCCGGGGTTCATGAATATAGTTTGGAGAGGCAGATTTAAAAGCTTTGGCAATCCTTCAGTCCCCTTCTACCTGATTCTCAATCTCGTCGCTGATTTCATCGGTTTCAGAGGCCTTCTTTCTGGGTTCCTGGGCCATTAGGGACTCATCACCCTGGGCTGCCTCCCCGCCGGGTTCCGGGGCCGCGGGTTCTGCACCCTCGTTCCTAGACACCCAGTCCCGCACCATATCCTCTATCTCATCTGACATTGTCACTTCCTTGAGGACGCAGATGCTCTTGAACTTCAGAAGTATCTCCTTGTCGATTTCCACTGTTGTTGATGCCTTTTCCCTTTCTTCCATGGATATGTATTGGCAGATGTTGCTTATAACTTTATTGGGCAGGTGCCATGGTCTGGCTCACGGATGTATAGGTAGGTGGCATCTAATCGCTCAGAAGATACCTGGAACATGTCTTGCCGTCAAATCCTTCTTCCTCGATTATCTCACCGTCCCTCTCGTAGACGAGCATGCCGTCAGAGGCACTGAGCACGCACCTGAATGAGAGGCCGTATTTTCCTGCGATTCCCCTTAGATTTCCCCTCTTTCCTTCATCGATTCCCATATATGCTATGATGTCGGGATTCCCCCTCCTCCTTTTTATGAAGCCGGAGAGGAGGTACCTTCCCTGGGCCGAACTGTCCCATATGCGGAGGTGCTTTGAGTCAATGGGGCTGACATCAAGCCCCAGCGATTCAATATCATTAATGGCCCTTCTCGTCCTGAACATGATTATTAGATAATGGGAAATCTTTTAAGCTCGAGTCCCCATACTCGGGATTCTATGAGAGAAAACCGAGCCTGATTTGGGCATGGTTTTTATTTGCATGCGGGACTGAGGTGTTCTTGTATCCCTTTAATTAGACAAGATAAGCAGGAACCCCAAGATGAATTCCTGCTTTTGGAATCATAACTGGATTAGAGGCATCTCCTCAAGCCCAATCCTTTTTCGGAACCGCATACCGTTTGCATCGCCGTTATTATGATCTAGTAACGATATGCGTGCTATGTTCCTGTACGCCTTCTCCCGGGCCCCTTCCAGTGTGGCATCCCCTGCGATAACATGGAGGACCCTCCCGCCGTCGGTTACCAGGCCCCTGTCTTCATCCTCTCTCACGCCTGAGAAGTAGATGGCTATTCCCTTATCCATCTGATCCAGGCCCACCACCTGATGGCCCTTTCCGTATCGCCCGGGATATCCCTTGTTCCATCCTCTCTCTGCCTTTGAGCGGCCCTCCATGGCAACCACATCCACATAGTATTGGCTGTTCCAGACAGGGCGAATCTGGTCGAGCGTCCCTTCCCAGACCGCCATGCCTATCTCGAACAGATCGGTGCTCAATTTCCGGGAAAGCACCTCCCATTCGGGATCACCGTGCCGCACATTGATCTCAAAGACATCCAGATGATGATACGGGTCGAGGTTGAGGCCGAAGTAGAGGACCCCCTTGTAGTTCCATCCTAGACCTAGGTCGCCCCGGTTGTAGATTGCGTTCACCGTTGGGTTCACGATCTCCTTGATGATCCTGTTGACGAGCCATGGGCTCACCAGTCTGTGCGGAGCATAGCAGCCTGTACCGCCGGTGTTGAGGTTGCCGCCGAATTCCCTGATAGCGTTGTCGTCGTCTAGATCAAAGGCCCTCTTGTAGTCCTGGACGAACATCTTTAAGGGAAGCGCCTGTTTGCCGTCCAGGTACACAAAAAAGGAGATCTCGGTGCCGTATTTCCTCTCTTCGATGACGACCCTATCTCCGGAGCTGCCGAATATCTTCTCCACCATGAGCTTGTCAATGGCGGTTTCGGCCTGGGGGACGTCATCGCACCCGATGGCTCCCTTTCCTGCTGCAAGTCCATTTGCCTTGACAAAGACCTGGTAGCCGATAGTCCTTACATATTCCTTGGCCTTCCGGGGATCATCAAATATCCTGTATTCAGGTTTGGGGACCCCGATATCGCGCAGGACATCATCGGTGAATGCCCGGTCGCTCTCGATCCTCACGCCCTGCCTCATTGGGCCGATGGTCCTGATGCCGTGTTCATTCAGTATATCCACCAGTCCTTGTTCCAGCGGATTCTCAGAGCCGATATCAACGAGATCAACCTTGTTTTCCAGGCAGAATTTTGAGACCTCTGTGAAATCCCGTATGTCGAAACACTCTATGAGACCTCTCCTGCCCTTTTGGGTATAGGCCACACCGGCATTGCCGGGCACGAAATAGACCTTGTCCACGTGCTGGCTGTCTCCGTATTTATCGGCAAGGCTTTGATCCCTGCCTCCCGTACCATATACGAGAACTTTCATAGTGTGCCTCCTTTCTGATTGGGTTATTATTAACTCTCAAGACCTTCCAAGACCTGAATAATTGCCTAAAAACCGAGACCCATCAATCCGCGGGCTAACAGAATCGTGGCCTTCCATTCACTGGAATCTCATAAGGTAGCAGTTACCATATGACTTATGGGATTGATTTATCTCGATGAACATCAATTTCTCGGCATATTTAAGATGAGATGCGCGGCATCGCAACCGATTAAGTTATAACAGTAAATGTTTTAAGGCTTGGCCTCACGGAAAAAAGGTTTAAATATCTGGTTAAGCCATTAATATCACCGCATAGCGGCTATAGCCCCGTAGTCTAGTGGCCAAGGATACCAGGCTCTGGACCTGGAGACCGCGGTTCGAATGCAGGGAGAGTGGCCTTGGTCAGACTCCCAGGCAAGTTCGCCCGCCTTCCTCTTCGGAGGGGGCGTCCGAAAGTCCGCGCGGGGCTATGCTCCCCTTTGGCCAAGAATATGGCCTGGGCAGCATGCATACATTTAAATACCCAATAGCGACTATAAAAAGGAGCTCCTTGAAGAACAGGGGGCCAATAGAATTAAGGAGAGATTGAATGAGAGAAGAGAGATTCGGAAACCGTCCTCCCAGGGAGATGCACAAGGCAATTTGTGCTGACTGTGGGAAGGAATGCGAGGTTCCGTTCAAGCCTGACGGAAGCAGGCCTGTTTATTGCAGGGATTGCTACCAGAAGCACCGACCAAAGAGGTTTTAGTAGGCAATCACACAGAAGGGATTAATTTTGGGCTTCCTCCTGGTAGGGGGATATTTCCAATTCTTTTTTGTATTTATTTAGTTCAGACGCTGGCCCCGCTATGCATAAACCCGTGGGGTTTGAGTGTAGTTGGTGATGAGAATACATGGGGGTTGTGCTATTAACAGGCCTAAGGGGTGCGGAACTGTCAAGCCCTTATGCATCCGCATTTGATGGCCGCTTCCCTGACTGCCGCTGCCACTGCAGTGGTAACATTCTTGTCAAGGATATTGGGAAGAATATTCTCCCTGGAGGGCTCTTTGACGTAGTCCGCGAGTGTATGGGCAGCCGCAATCTTCATCTCATCGCTTATCCTCGTTGCAGAGGCGTCCAGGGCCCCGCGGAATATACCGGGGAATGCAAGAACGTTGTTTATCTGGTTGGGGAAGTCGCTCCTCCCGGTTCCGACAACGGAGGCCCCGGCCTCCCTGGCCTTTTCGGGCATTATCTCGGGAACGGGATTGGCCATGGCAAAGACAATCGGGTCCATGTTCATTGATTTAATCATGTCCCCTGTTACGATGTTTGGGGCTGAGACGCCTATGAAGACATCCGCCCCCTGTAGGGCATCCCCAAGCGTGCCTGTTCTCCCTTCGTGGTTTGTTTCCTGTGAGATAATCTGCTTGTATTTGTTGCCGGGCAGGTCCTTCCTTCCCTGGTGGATTATTCCCTTGGTGTCGCAGACTATTATCTCCCTTACCTTCCTGCAGATGCTCTTGTCAATGCCTACGCAGTGAAGCAGCCTGGTAATGGCAAAGCCGGCAGCACCGGCCCCGCTTATGACGATGTTCAGGTCCTCGAATCTCCTGTTTGTTGCCCTGCATGCATTAAGGAGTGCCGCAAGGACAACCACAGCAGTCCCGTGCTGGTCGTCATGCATGACAGGGATGCCGATATCCTGGAGGGCCTCCTCGACCTCGAAGCACTTGGGAGCAGCGATGTCCTCGAGGTTTATGCCGCCGAAGACGGGAGAGATGTTCTTGACTGTGTTGATGAAATCGCTGCTATATTTCTCGAAGCATATGGGGAATGCATCTATTCCGGCGAACTCCTTGAAGAGTATGGCCTTGCCCTCCATGACAGGGATGGCTGCGTGGCCCCCTATGTTGCCCAGGCCCAGGACGGCGGAGCCGTCTGTCACGACTGCCACGGTGTTTGATTTTATGGTGTATTTGTAGGCCGCGTTCCTGTCCCTGGCAATCTCCCTGCAAGCCTGGGCGACTCCGGGTGTGTATGCAAGGCTCAGGTCATGCCTGGTCTTGAGGGGGACCTTGGGGCATATCTCGAGCTTTCCCCTGGCGCGCCTGTGCATCTCCAGGGATTCAGAATAGATATCGTTGGCCATTTTAAGACTCACCGGATATAATTAACTTTTAATAAGTATTAAAACTATTAAATATTTAAATACATACCATGGTTGTTCGGGTGTTTTATCTTTTCGGTTCTGGAGTAGTCAGGTCTCGATTTCCCGGGCCGGGAGGCCCGCCATGTTTTTAACCCTGAATCCAATCTAATAGCATGCCTGTAAAGACAGAGACCATCCGGGTGAAGTCAGGGCCGGATATTGACATAATCGAGATAACGGAGCAGGTGGCCAGGGCTGTCCGGGAATCCGGGATGAAGTCAGGGGTTGTGACTATATTTGTCCCAGGCTCGACTGCCTCGGTGACCACCACGGAGTTCGAGCCCAACCTTAACAGGGACCTCAAGAAGGCTGTGGAAAGGCTCGTCCCCTCGGACATCGGGTATGAGCATCACAAGACCTGGGGTGATGAGAACGGTAAGAGCCATGTGAGGGCCAGCCTGTTCGGGCCCGGACTGAACGTTCCGTTCAGGGAGGGGAAGCTGATTCTGGGTTCGTGGCAGAACATCGTTGTCCTGGACTTCGATGTGCCGGCCAGGAAGAGGGAGGTCGTGCTGCAGGTCGTTGGGGAGTGAATCCTACCCGGATACCTCCAGGACAGAATCCAGTGCAATTGGTAGCTCTGTGATTCCGTCATCGCCGCTGAAGTGGCTCATGTTGTGTTTTATGATTACCTCTGATTCCAGGTTCTCTTTGAATATGTTGCCATGTCTTAATTCTACATATGGATCATTATCTGAATGTATTGCGATGAATCTCCTGCAATGAGATTTTATCTTGTTCCAGTTGAGAGGGGTTGTGAAGAAGCTCGCAATCTCGTCTATGCCTACATTCTCGGAGAATCCTGCAACAAGAACAGCACCGCCAACCGACTGGCCCTCCTTGAGGGTTTCAAGGTATCTGAGGATGGCTATGCAGCCCAGGCTGTGGCCGACAAGGTAGCAGTCCCTGTCAGGGGCTCCGACTGTTTTTGAAAGGTGATTGACCCATGCATCCATTTTCGGGTTTTCTGTATCAGGCATTGCAGGGACAGAAACACTAAACCCTCTCTTTTCGAGCTCGCTTCTCAGCCAAGGCCGCCAGCCCTCCTCCGGGTATCCCTCCCAGCCATGTATGAGGAATGCTCTTTTCATGAAAATAATATGCGATTATTATTTAAAGGATTGCATACAAATTATATTCCAATGAAAGGCCCAGCAGGCTATCTCTGGCAGGTACTGTATCTCTTTATCAGCAGGTAGGCTTGCATTGGCTCGTGTTCTCACCTGACTGACACTCATTTCTTGTCGCTATAAACCTGGCGGCTTTTTCGATTCAAAATGTTAAAAGGTGAGCCAGGGCTATATCAAAGGCCTTTCTTGAAAGGAGGGTGAATGGAATGAGTTCAAGAAGGTACTGGAGCAGGAGACGTCCAACAAAGAGGAATGGTTTGCCGAAAATGGTGTTTGAGGTGCCTGCTGAAGAAATATACAAAAAGGGTTTCTTTGATATCAGGCCTGATAGCGAGAGGAACCCATATAAGCTATGCAGTGCGCTGGTAGAGAAAATGCAGGAGCATATCCCCGGAGCTGTTAAGAAGATTTCTATTGGCAGGAATGGGGACCGTGTTGATGGGGCCTGTATCGGAGATTTCTTCGGAAGAAAGGGGCATAACCAAGCCCTGGCTAAAGCGTACCCCTTTGTTGAAAAGATTGAAGATTATCCTGTTTGGAAGATAAGGGTGGTGTATCCCGGGGGTCTTGGTCCAGAATACCTGAAGGAACTTACAGGATTAAACGGTGATTTATGGAAAAGGAGGGCCTAGGCCTTCCTTATTTCCTTGAGAAGCAGCCTCATGACATCGGAGCCCGGGGCCCTGCCCCTAACCTCCTTCATGACCTCGCCCATGAGGATTTTCTCGGGCCTGGGCTTCCTAAGGGCTTCCCTGTTCTTGGTGATTATTTTCTTGATTGTCTTGGTCAGGTCGGCCTCGGAGAGGCCCTCTTTCCTGGTGAGGCCGGCCAGGTCCGTGTCGGGGCGGGTGGCCATCTCCCTGAGGAGCTCGAGGACCCGCTCCCTGGGCAGCCTCCTGGCCTTGAGATAATCAAAGAGCTTCCTGAACTCGGGCCCGGTCAGGTTGTCGACAGGGACGCCCTCCTTGCGCCTGAGCTGGGTGAGGCCCGAGGTAAGGAGGCCTGCCACAAAGGTGGGCTCAAGCCCGCGGGAGATGCCGTACTCGAACTGATCTGAGAAGCCGCTGTGGACGACCTGGGAGGCCAGCTCCTCATTGATTTTGTACCTGGCCATGAACCTGACAACCCTCTGCTCGAGGAGCTCGGGGAGGTTACTCCTGATTTCCCTGAGCTTTGCAGGGGTTATGAATACCGGGGGAATATCGGTCTCGGGGTAGAGGCGGGCTGCCCCCGGGAGCGGCCTCATGAACTCGCTGTCGCCGTTCTCAAGGGCCCTCCTGGTCTCCTCCGGAACGCCCTTCAGAAGCCGGGATATTCTTTCGACAATGACCTCGAATGTTTTTTTGGCAAGTTTGCGGTCGCCGGATACTATTATCAGGGTGTCCCTGGGATTGGCCCTGTGGTGCTTTTCAAGCTCCCTGAAATGCTTCTCCAGGCCGTATTTGCCAAGGACCTCGTCAGAGTGGATAAAGCCTTGGGCGCCTATCCTGGCGCGCACGTAGCTGGCTATTTCATTGCCCAGGGTGCGTGTGGGTGTGAGTTGGGTCTTGAGGTAGCCTGCGAAGCCGGGAATCCTCATGGAGAAGGTTGTTTTTCCCCTGGTTATCCTGGACTGGGCCTTACCGAAGATGTGGGAAGCGTCCTTGAGATTGGGTTTCGGGGGTCTGAACCCGGCCTTCCTGAGCCTGTCGCGGATTTTAACCAGGCTCAGCTGTCTCTGGGCCTCGTTCTCCACGTACCTGGGTACCAGGTTCAGGTCCTGGGCACCCTTTATCTCGACCCTGGCGCCTTCCCTGATGGAGACGTTGATGTCCTGGCGGATTGTCCCCAGGCCGC
>Ga0307438_1000110_pt1 | contig 67300 bp, 69 predicted proteins | sample SalMarWE160110MG_FD_202144 | JGI IMG/M metagenome (GOLD analysis project Ga0307438, IMG submission 202144) | Salt marsh sediment microbial communities from the Plum Island Ecosystem LTER, Massachusetts, United States - WE1603-110 | ecosystem: Environmental > Aquatic > Marine > Intertidal zone >... | reverse complement strand
GGCATCCTTACTAAAAACCAGCCGGTATCCTTCTTTTTCGGCGATGGCCCTGGTCGTAGCCAAAATATCTTTCACTATCTCATCCGTATACTCCTCTCTCCGTCCCTCCAGCTTTTCCGTAACATCCTGAGCTAAATTGTCCAATTCTCTGGCCTTCTGGTCTATCTCAGCTTGCTTCTCTTCTTTGGCAGATTCAGTAAGCATTAACTCCCCTTCCTTGAATTCATTTCTTAGCTTTTCAATCTCTTCTTTTAACTTTTCTAAATTCTGCCGTTGTTCGGTCTGACTCTTCTTAAGACTTGCCTCTAGATCCCCAGTTTTTTTATATCCCTGAAAAACCTTTTGTATGTCTATGTACCCTATTTTAGCTATTAATGCCGCTTTTGGGGCTCGAATCCCGAACCCCAAAAGAAAGCATAGCAAAAAAGCTAAGAAAAGTAAACACCTATCCTTGGCTAGCGACTTCATTGGTGGTCTCCTTTTAAATCTCTATCTTTATTCCCAAAGATTTTAGAATTTTACCTTCCTTATTCCTCATAATCTCTCGTTCTTTTTTTTTCTCATCGGCATATCCAAGTAAATGAAGGATGCCATGAACTACCAAAAGAGCAAGCTCTTCTTTAAGTCGATGCCCTCCTTTCTTTGCCGCCTTTTTAGCTCTTTCTACCGAAATTACAATCTCACCCAAAAGATTCTCCGTCGAGGAGAACTCCCCACCCAAGGGAAAAGCCAGGACATCGGTTGCCTCCGAAATACCACGAAATTTCTCGTTTAATTGTTTGATCGTTTTATTATCTACCAGGACTATGCTCACTTCTTTATCCTTGTGCACCTGCTCATGAGATAAGGCTCCGGAAGCTACCTTTTTTAAAAACCTTATGTTTACCTGTAGGTTCAGAAGACTTCTTATTTGAATCTTGGTATATGTGTGCTCAGGATTCACCCGACCACCGATTGACTCTTTAGCATCTCCTCCGGATACCTTCCACGGGTGTGGATAACACCGGCAAGGATCCTAACGAAGGCATCAGATATTCTGGCTATTTCTCCTAAAGTTAAATCACACTCATCAAGTTGATTATCCTTCAATTTATTATTCACCACTTTCTTTACCTGCGAGTGTATACCCTTTAAAGTTTTTTGGGGAGAGAAACGAAAGGCGGCCTCTACTGAATCTGCTAGCATTACAATAGCTGACTCTTTTGTCCGGGGTTTGGGACCGGGGTAACGGAAATTCTCTTCATGTATTGATTCATTCTCTTCCCCCCTTTCCTTTAGTGCTTCCCTATAAAAATAAGCTATCAGTCCTGTCCCGTGATGTTGCCCGATAATATCAATGACGACTTGAGGAAGTCGATTCCTTTGGGCAAGTTCTATTCCGTCTTTTACATGAGAGATAACAATCATAGAACTCAAATTAGGAGCCATCTTGCTATGATAACTATTCTTGCCGGCCCCAGCATTTTCAAAGAAAAAATGAGGCCGAAGAATCTTACCCACATCATGGTAATAGGCTCCCACCCTGACCAAGAGAGGATTAGCGCCCACGGCCTCTGCTCCGGCTTCGGCGAGACTGGCGACCATTATGGTGTGGTGATAAGTCCCCGGTGCTTCTATAGATAGTCTGTTCAAAAGAGGAAGATTAAGATTGCCCAGCTCCAGCAATTTGATATCGGTAGTAATGCCGAAATAGGTTTCCAGGTAAGGCAAAACCGTCAGAGCCAGAATGCTAGAAAAAAACCCGCCGCCCATTCCCCAAAGGAGGTCCCAATGGTCAAAAGAATAGCTAGCAAGTAGACCCACAGCTAATATAATCAATACATTAGATGTACCCACATAAAGACCACCCTTAGTCAAATCGGTTCTCTGGTGAACGAAGGTAGCACTGTAGGCTCCCACGATTCCCCCCATGACTAGAACCGGCATAAGGTTCAAACTCGCAGCATTAATGCTAAAGAGGATACTGAATAGCAAGGTTACTAAAACCGACAATGAAGGTGCAAAAAGAAGTGAGCCAAGGATGGATAAAAAAGCAATAGGAATAAAATAGTTGGAGACTTGAGGTAAGAGGATGATAATTCTACCCATGAGAGCCATCGAGATGATCAAAATCGCACAGAGACTCAAAGGTTTGGGTATAAGAAATTGCACCCAGAACCGCCAAAGGTAAATGAAGAAAATAATGACAAAAAAAGTGATCAGAATGATCATGCCTAACTTATTGAAAAAAGTTATTTCACTGGTAGGCGGTAAGAGAAAAACCAAAGACAAACTCGATATCAATCCCGCTCCCCAGGCCCATTTCCAGAGATGAGATCTAGCAAAAATATTCCTAATTTTAAATCCAGGATAGTTGGATTTTTCTCTTTTTTCAAATCTTTTAACTATTTTTAATCTTTTCTTCATGATTTTCATAAGCCTTCACTATTTCCTGTACTAGACGATGCCTTACCACATCCCTCTGAGTAAGATAAACGGTTTCTATCCCTTCTATCCGTTTAAACAATGACTGCACTTCAACTAGACCTGAGGAGCGATGGGCAGGGAGATCGATCTGAGTAATATCCCCTGTAATCACAACTTTGGAACCAAAACCCAGTCTGGTTAAGAACATCTTCATCTGCTCATAGGTTGTGTTTTGTGCCTCATCTAGAATAATAAATGCATCATTCAAAGTACGTCCTCTCATATAGGCAAGAGGAGCAATTTCGATAATTCTCCTATCTAAAAGTGTCTGAAATTTATCAGCAAAAATTAAATCGTAGAGGGCATCGTATAAAGGACGCAGATACGGCTCTACTTTATCCTCCAGTCCTCCGGGTAGATAACCCAACTTCTCTCCTGCCTCTACTGTGGGACGAGTTAGGATTATCCGCACAACCTCTTCCTTCTCTAAAGTAGCTATAGCCATGGCTACTGCCAGATAGGTTTTACCAGTCCCTGCAGGACCGATACTAAAAACCACATCACTGTTCTTCATTACTTCGACGTATTTTCTCTGCCCTTCGGTCCTGGGTCTTACCTTTCTCCCTCGAGAGGAAGTAAGTATAACTGAGGAAGAATCTTCCTCCAGTCTTCCTTTCTCTCCTTTCTTCATCCTTCCCAAGACAGATTTTATCTCCTCCAAATGAGGCGAATATCCTTTATGTAACTGAGAGAAGATTTCCTCTACAATTTGTTCAGCTTGTTTTACCCCTTTTTTTTCTCCTATAATTTTCAAAAAATTATCTCTGAGGATGAACCTAACTCCCAACTCCTTTTCTATAATCTTTAAATTTTCGTCTCTTTTTCCACAGAGAAAGGATAAATCTCGTCCATTATCTATCTTTATTTTTGCATCCATAAGCTTGACTCTACCTTTCTGGATCCCTTCCCGAGGCCAGAATTCTTATTTTCAAGGGCAAAATTCCTGGAAATAATGCAGAAAATGGGAATTATGCTTTCCTGGGCTAATAGAGCAAGAGGTTGAAGTAATCTGTTAATTAGTTTTCTTCCTTAGCTATTCTCTCTAACTTTTTTCTCACTCCATCCTCTAAGTAATCAGATACTCTTAGATGGGATCCGGGTGGGATAGATGAATACTTTTTCGTTAAAGCCTTCTGGCAGGTCTCAACCTCTCCGAGGAAATTTTGAGGAGAGAGAAGTAGAACTCCTTTGTCAACCACAGTCATCCTTTGAGAATAATCAGCCGTAACCACATAGATATAGTCATAGTAAGATTTATATTGACACGTAAATCTCTCAATATAGGAATCAGCTGTTTTACCTTTTCCCGTAAGAATTATCTTTAGATTAGTACTTATCTCTTTCTCAGTATCTTGACAGGGACGCCTGTAGGAATCAAAAATCACATAACCTTCTACTCCTTTGATGGAAAAATAATTAGACGCAAGCCTAATTAATCCCTCCTGAGCCCGATAGACACTCTTCTTTAATAATCTCTTGAGCAAAGGAGAACTATAAATTACATTATAACCATCAACTAAGATAGCAACTTTCATCAAGCTGTTGTAAATTCCGTGGCTTTACATACCTAAATATAATAAAAAAGGAGGACTACATATCCTCCCTCCTTTTGTTCTTTCCTTAATCCTATAAATTTCCTGAATGAAGATGACACTCAAGTCTCGATTAACTAAAGGACTGTCCTCTCTGTCTCTTTGTCAAATACGTGAGCCAAATCCATTTTAGCAACAAACTCAACAGTTTGACCTGGCTTTATATCGATATGAGGATCAAGCCGAGCGACGAGAACATATTGATCGCATTTTATGTGGGCAAGTTTTTCCGAGCCTACAGGTTCCACTACCCATACTGAAGCTTCAAAGATACCCTCTGGATCATAGTCCCTGGCCGTCGATTTAGCATCAATATCCTCAGGTCTAACTCCCAGCACTGCCTCTTTGTTGATATAGTCCTTCACTATCTTAGCCCGGTCAGAAGGGATTCTTAGTTTAAAACCTTTGGCGCTAGCATAAATATTACTATTATCTTTGACAATGGTGCAAGGAAGGAAATTCATAGCCGGAGAGCCGATAAACCCTGCTACATAGCGGTTGATTGGATGATCGTATATCTCTTGAGGAGTAGCCACTTGCTGGATTATCCCCTCATTCATGACCACAATTCTATCACCCATGGTCATCGCTTCCAACTGATCATGAGTAACATAAATAGTGGTGGTTTTAAGACGCTGATGCAGGTCCAACAGCTCTGCTCTCATGGCAATTCGTAGTTTTGCATCAAGATTAGAAAGAGGCTCATCGAATAAGAACACATGGGGATCACGTACGATGGCTCTTCCCAGAGCTACTCTCTGGCGCTGTCCACCGGAAAGCTCCTTCGGTTTCCTATCGAGCAGCTCACCTATACCCAGAAGATCGGCGGTTCTCTTTACTATTTTATTAATCTCTGGTTTGGGAACTTTCCTCAACTTCAGTCCAAAGGACATGTTCCGGTACACATCCATATGGGGATAGAGGGCATAGTTCTGAAAGACCATGGCGATATCTCTATTCTTAGGGGGAACATCATTAACCATTCTATCACCAATATAAATCTCCCCCGCTGTCACCTCCTCCAGGCCGGCAATAGACCTTAAAGTAGTGGTCTTTCCACACCCGGAAGGTCCTACCAGAATAACAAACTCCCCATCTGGAACGTCCAGATTAAAATCCTTAACTGCCACTACCTTTCCAAACTCTTTAGTTACATCCTTTAGGCGTACCTCCGCCATTATACTTCACCTCCTAAAAAAACTTCTTTGAAGGTGGGCTCGTGATTTTGAGCCCACCTTCTTCTTAATATTCCCTTAGAGTGATACTCCTACTTTCACTTCATATTCAGTGTAAGAGTCTACCCCGGTACCCGGCTCTATGCTTGCCGCATCCAAGATCAGGCTCACTGCGTCGGTCAGGGGATAACTATACTCACCGTAGATTTTGTGATATTCTTTCACTGCCGTCACAGGGTCACCTGCAGTGTTGAAATATTTATCAACACCGGTATATTTGAGCGTAACGGTACCCAATCCTTCACCCAGAGCGTACGCAAGACTACCAAAATATCCAGACCCGTCCTCGTAACCTGTTGTCTCGGGGCTAAAGGTCCCATACTGACCCACTATAGTTAAAGAATCTAGAGCAGCGGTCACCTTGGTCCCGTAGTAAGAGCCGTACCAGGTCTCAGTCTTCACATCAGTATCACAGTACAGCCCCTCCAGGGTAACCCCGTTCAACTCGTATTTCACTCCAAACCCATAGCTGAATTCGGCGTCATCACCCACTTCTACATTGTTAACTACCAGGTCAAAGGTGAAAGGTACTACCGGTACTTCAAAACCTAGCCCTGGATTTGAGGGAATATCGGCGGGATCACCACCATAGGCCATTCCTGCGATGTCATACAGCTCCTTGTCTATTCCCAGAGGCTTCATGGTGACACTCAGCGTGTCAGGTGCCCATTTGACGTAAGCATCAGCGAAGGTTAGAGCCTCTCCGGCCAGGTCAAACTCAGGAGTAAGATTAACCTCGAAAGTACCCGAAGTTAAAGTAACACTATAATCAACCAACACATCTCCTGCTCCAAAGAGACCACTAGCCTGACCGTCTTCACTGGTTCCGGTGACCAGGAATTCGAGTGTTCCGGAGGTACTGATGTCTGCCGCCAGTACTGCTCCTGTAAATCCAAATACGCAGGCCACTAGCACTGCTACAACTATCAACCCTTTCTTCATTTCCACTTCCTCCTTTTAACTTTTATCATCATTGCCTTCCCTACGGGTTTTGATTATCTACCTCTTTACCACCCCCTTTCCTCAGGCGTTTTCTTTATTATTAATACATCCTCGATATTTTGTCAACCCTCTTTTTTTAAGAGGATATCGCGATGAAGTATCAGGTAAATTCTAATACTCTCTTCCCTATCTGTCAAGAGAACCTCGGGACTCTTCCCCTCGATACGCGTATAAATCTTCTAAGTACTAATACTTTCCTGATACCATTGAGGAAAGTATTTTTTAATTTTATCAAATGCTCCAAAGAAAGTCAACTGAAGAAAAACCTATTTTTCTCACTATATCTACCATCTCAGTTTTGTCAAATTCTACTCTAACTTTTTTTCTTTGTCAAAGGCAAGCTCAACATCTATTATAGTAAATCTTTCAAAATAGTCAAGTGGGTCAATTATAACATATAGCAATTTTTCTTTTTGTCAAGTAAGATGCACGACTTTTGCCAGCATCTTATCTAGATCTACCCAGCCCACTGCACATCGGCTCTAATCCTTTAATCCTATTTTCGCTCGACACCCTTTATTATCTCCTGAAACTCTTTTTCTGTCAAGATGTTCAATCCTAAACTTTTAGCTTTTTCATACTTAGAACCGGGATTTTCGCCTGCCACCACATAGTCGACACTCCTGCTGAGAGAACTTATAGCCCTCGCTCCCAACCTTTCTACCAGGTCATTTGCTTCCTGGCGGCTAAAACGCTCCAGACCTCCAGTAAAGACAAATTTCTTCCCGGCCAGAGGAATCTCTCCTTTCTCCTCTTTTTCCTCCTTCACCTGAACTCCCCATTTCTTCAATCTCCCCCATAGCTCTTTATTCTTCTTCTCTCTGAAAAACCACACTATTGACTGAGCAGTTCTAGGGCCAATTTCGGGAATGACCTCCAGCTCTTCCTGGGTAACTTTAGCTAGGTCCTCGATTGATCTAAAGTTCTGAGCCAGGATACGAGCTCCTCTTACTCCCACATATCTGATCCCAATGGCAAAGATAAGGCGACTCAAGGGTTGTGATTTACTTTTCTCAATTTGAGAAAGAAGATTTCCAGAGGATTTTTCTCCCATTCTCTCTAAACCGGAAAGAATGTCCAGATTTAACCCATAAAGATCCGCTACATCTGAAATTATTCCTTTGTCAACCAGTTGATCAATCAATTTATCCCCCAGACCCTCAATGTCCATAGCTTCCCTTTGGGCATAATGGGCAATTTTTTCCTTGAGTTGTGCCGGGCAGGATGAACCAATGCATCGGCTCACTGCCTCATCCTCCAGTCTTACCACCTCTGACCCACAGACCGGACAACTCTTGGGCATGGAGAATTTTTTCTCGGTGCCCTTTCTTTTACTCTCCACTACTTTCACCACCTGAGGAATGATATCACCTCCTTTTTCAATTATCACCGTGTCCCCTATTCTGATATCCTTTCTCCTGATCTCATCTTCATTATGCAAAGTGGCTCTGGTAATGGTAGTTCCAGCCAAAGGAGTAGGGTCAAGGACAGCTACTGGAGTAAGAGCTCCTGTCCTTCCCACCTGAACAATAATGGTTCTTATGGTAGTAGTAGTTTGCTTCGCCGGAAATTTATAGGCAATGGCCCACCGGGGACTCTTGGTAGTAGAGCCGAGTCTCATTTGCTGATCTATGTTGTTTACCTTAATTACCATCCCGTCCACGTCGTAATCCAGCTCTTCTCTTTTTTCAGCCCAGGAGTTACAGAAATCAATTACCTCTCCTATGCCTTTACAGAGCTTAACGTAGCGGTTTATCTTAAATCCCCATTCTTTCGATTTTTTAAGGCATTCCATATGAGTAGAGGGAATCGGCACCTGCGTAGAATAGGAAAAAAGATAGATGAAGTTATCTAGAGGTCTTTGATGGGTCAACCTGGGATCTAGCAGCTTAAGCGAACCAGCGGCAGCATTGCGAGGATTGGCAAAAAGAGGCTCCCCTTTTTCTTTCCTTTCTTTATTCACGCTAAGAAATCCCGATTTAGTCATATAGATCTCTCCCCTGACCTCTATTCTTCCGGCCACCTTTTTACGTAGTTTCAGAGGAATCGTATGAATAGTCTTGAGGTTAGTGGTAATCTCATCACCTCTTCTACCATCTCCCCTGGTAGAACCCCTTAAAAAATTCCCATCCTCATACAACAAGGAAATGGAGACCCCATCTATTTTTAGCTCCACTACGTACTCAAAATCTTCTCCTGGAAGCTCCCGATGAAGCCTGCGCTCAAATTCCCCGATCTCTTCCTCGGAATAGGTGTTTTCCAGACTTAACATAGGAATGGGATGTTCTACAGTAGGAAATCCCTCCACCGGCATACCGCCAACTCTTTGCGTAGGAGAGGTAGAACTCTGGAGGGATGGATACATCCCTTCTAAATCTTTTAGCTCCTTTAGCAGCTGATCATATTCATAATCCGAGATTTCGGGGTTGTTTTCCACATAGTATTTATAATCATGATAATGGATCTCGTTCCTCAGTTTCGTTACCTTTTTTCTTATCTTGTCACTAACCATTCCTACGTCCCACCTTCTGCCTTTTTACCCACCCGGACAAATCTTCTTCTTCCCACCTGTAGCACATGTTCGTTTCTAAGGGAGATCTCTACATTGATATCCTCGATCTTCTTCCCATCACACCTCACCGCTCCCCCCTCAATGAGGCGCCGAGCCTCGGAGCGTGTCTTTGCAAGGCCCGTGAGCTCCAGAAGCTTTACGATCCAAATTGTATCCCCTTTCGAGGCCCTTGCATCTACGGACTCGCTTACGCTCACGGAGTCGCTCACATCCACGTAGAGAATATCCGCAGGGAGCTCACCCCTTTCAAAAACCCTTTCAAATTTATCTTCTGTTGCCTTAGCTGAGGAGGTGTCCCAGTAAAAGCTCACTATCCACCTGGCTAGATCCTTCTTGGCTTCCTTCGGATGAAGTATCCCCTTGGATAGAGCTTTTTCCTTAGAGCCTATTTCTTCGGCTTTAAGGTCCGTTAACAGTCGAAAGTAGCGAAATATAAGTTCATCGGGGATAGACATGATTTTCGAATACATCTCGTAGGGAGCCTCAGATATTCCAATATAGTTACCCAGACTCTTGCTCATTTTCTCCACACCGTCCGTTCCCTCAAGGATGGGCATAGTAATTATTATCTGAGGAGGTTGTCCGTAGGATTTTTGTATCTGTCTTGCTAAAAGCAGATTAAACTTTTGGTCTGTCCCCCCTATCTCTATATCCGCTTTCAAGGCCACTGAATCATAAGCCTGCATCAAGGGATACATAAATTCGTGCAGGCCTATGGGATAATTTTCTCGATATCGTTTATGGAAATCATCTCTTTCCAGCATTCTGGCAACAGTATGGTGAGAGGCTAGCCTTAGGACACGTGAAAAATTCATCCTGCTTAGCCACTCAGAGTTGAACAGCACCTTAGTTTTGGCAGGATCAAGAATCTTGAAAGACTGATGTTGGTAAGTTTTAGCATTGGCCATTATCTGGTGACTGGACAAAGGTCTTCTGGTCTTAATCCTTCCACTGGGATCCCCCACTCTGGCCGTAAAATCTCCAATTAAGAGAATGACCTGGTGTCCCAGATCTTGAAAGCATCTTAATTTAAGAAGAATAACACTGTGTCCTAGATGGATGTCGGGAGTGGTGGGATCGACCCCAAACTTTATCTTTAGGCAACCCTTATTCTTTAGCCTCCTCAGAAGCTCTTCTTCCTGAATGATCTCCACTGTATTTCTTTTTATTAGCTTAAGTTGTGCCTCTGGACTCATAACCTTTGCCTTTCATTAACCTGCAAAACGAATTTAGCTTCCGGTACCTGGCGAGTAAGAATTTTTATAATCTTATCCGATAGGTCGGACAGAGAGGAAAATCTATCTCTATCCAGCCAGATTATTCGATCATCTCGTCTGAACCAATTAAGTTGACGCCTGGCAAATCTTCTGGTATCCCGTTTAATCAATCTTACGGCTTCTTCTTTTGAACATTTTCCCTTTAAATACTTCACAATCTGCCGGTAACCCAGTCCTTGCATGGAGGGAAGATCCTCCGTATACCCTCTAGCCAGAAGGTCTTTAACCTCCTCAATCAATCCTTTTTTTATCATCTCATCTACCCGCAGCTCAATTGAACGATAGAGAGATTGCCTCTCTCTCTTCAAGCCAATTATAACCGTTTTATCTAAGGGGCCGGGAGACTCTCTTTGATAGGAAGAAATAGTCTTACCCGAAAGGTAGTAGACTTCTAGAGCCCTGACAATTCTTCTTTGATCGTGTGGATGTAGACGAGCGGAGGCGAGCGGATCTATCTCTTCGAGCTCTCGATACAAAGTTCCCTCACCTTGGCTTTTCTCTCTTTCTTTTAACCTTCTCCTCAAGCTCCAATCTGTCCCCGGACCGACAAACAGCCCATCAATCACGGCCCTTATATAAAGTCCGCTACCACCCACCAAGATAGGTAGCTTATCCTGAGCCTGAAGTCTTTCAATAATAGCCTCGGCACGGGATTTGAAGTCAGCCACGTTAAAGATCTCATCAGCAAAAACTATATCTATAAGATGGTGGGGAGCCTTCATTAGCAGGTCAGCGGAGGGCTTGGCCGTGCCAATATCCATCTGCTTATAAACCTGGCGCGAATCAGCAGAAATTATCTCTCCCTTAATTTTCTGCACCAAGTCTGCTGCTATCTCGCTCTTGCCCACCCCTGTTGGTCCCACAATTACTAAAAGAGCATCTAGCAAGAGATAACTTTCCCTTTCAGAGCCCAACAGCCAGCTTTAACTATCTCTACCCAGATAAACCTGCCTATTAGATTTTTTCCTCCCGGGAATATAATTATCTTATTTCCTCTGGTTCTCCCTTCAACCTCATCAGGATTCTTTTTTGAAATTCCCTCTACCATAACCTCAAACTTTCTCCCCACTAAAAATTTATTTTTCTTAAGAAGAATTGCCTGTTGAAGCTCAATTAGTCTTCTTAATCTCTCCCCACTAATTTCTGCAGGAATCCTTTCCTCTAACTGGGCTGCTTCAGTCCCTCTAAGAGGAGAATAACAGAAAGTGAAAGCGCCGTCAAAGCCAACTGTTTCTACTAACTCCAGAGTATCTCGGAAATCTTCTTCCTCCTCTCCGGGAAATCCTACGATAATATCGGTAGTGAGAGTTGTCTCAGGAATTGCCTGGCGGAGCTTATCCACCAGATTTTGGTAATGCTCTCTAGTATAGCCCCTCTTCATCCTCGACAAAATCTTATTAGACCCTGATTGAACAGGTAGATGAAGATGCTCGCAGACCTTATCCAGACGAGCCATTTGATCAATTAATTTATCACTGAGATCTTTGGGATGAGAGGTAATAAATCTTATTCTTCTTATGCCGTTTACTCGGTTAACCTGGATCAGAAGGTCAGCAAAGTCTTGATCGCCACTCAAATCTTTACCATAAGAATTTACATTCTGCCCCAGAAGAGTTACTTCCTTGTATCCTTGGCGAGAAAGTTCTTCAACCTCCTTTAAAATATCATCGGGGAGTCTGCTTCTTTCCCTTCCCCGCACATAAGGAACATTGCAATAGGAACAGAAATTATTACAACCTCTGATCACGGGAACATAGGCAGTGAATCTTCTCTTCCTTAGTTTGGGCAAATTTTCCGGAATTATTCCATTCTCCTCTACCCTAACTATCCTGGTGTATCTTTTCCCAACTTGATTCTCCTGATTATCATTCCCCGAAATTTCCTTCAATACCTCGGGCAACTGGTAGAAGTTAGAGGTACCCAAAATAAAATCTAGATAGGGAGCTCGCTGTAAAGCCTCCTCTGGTTCTCTTTGCACTAGACAACCGGACAGCCCCAAAATAAGATCGGGCTTTTCTTCCTTGAGTTTTCTTAATTCTCCCAATTTACTGTAGATTTTATGCTTAACTTTCTCCCGCACATAGCAGGTATTAAGAATAATCACCTTAGCCTCTTCAGAATTATCTGTCAGATGATAACCGCTATTATTCAATAGGCCAGCCATAATCTCAGAATCATACTCGTTCATCTGACAGCCAAAAGTTTTAATATAGACTTTGAGAGAACCTCTACTGTTATAGTTACACCCCTTATTTGTCATCTCTATTTTGCCGGAAGCATCTTTATTTGTGACAAACCCATCTGAAGACATTCCATTTTTCAAAATATCACCAATCAGCTACTTCTTTCGGTTGTTCTTCGGCAGAAACTCTTAAACATAGGACTAGTTTCATAACTATCGATGTTTCTTAATTATCAACTTCCTTTTTGCATTGCCTTTCAGGGAGGATCTTGTCTCTTGGGTAGCCAGAGCGCACTAAAATGTCCTGAAGGTCCAGCAAAATAGCATATTTATCCATAGTCAATATAGAAAGCTTAATAACTATTTTCTCAAAAAAGTCTTTTGTTTTTGCCAATTCGCTCAATTCTTCCAAAGGCAGTTCATTCTTATGTACTATGTTATGCCGTTTATCAAAAATCTCGCTCAGCTTGCTAAAGTCATAGCCAATAAGCTGCTTTTGTGCATCGTCCGTATACGTAGAATAATCAAATACTTTGTTTATATCCAGACCTATCTTTTCATAAATCTTGAATTTTTCTTTTAAACCTTGTCTCGAAAAATGGTCTAAAATCTTAGATCTGAATTTTTTGCCCCCTTTAATTTCGTCTTTTCCTTAACAGGGTCAGAATTTGAATTGAATCTGCGGATTCTCTCGTCTGATAATATCTCGGATGACACTAACAAACTCCGTAGCTGTATTTAATGCATTATTGGCTTCTGTTTTAGAAATAGAAATGGTAACATCATAAGTAAAAATATTGCGCTTCTTACGCATTCTGTCAAAATGCTGTACCAGAGATTCGAATTTCTTTCCCAGGAAGTAAGCCATGAACTCCACAACCGTCTTATGTTGGTATCCATCAGCAGGACGAAGCTCCTTTAGAAGCATAAACGCTCTCCCTGCACGCAACATCGCCAAATACGCAATTGCGTAAGCCGTTCCTTCATCAATGTCCAAATTCGCTTTTGATGTCTCTAGGTCTTTAAGTGCCCGCAAGATAAGTTTTTCAGCTGTGCGGTAATTCGATTTTTGCCTTTTTAGTAATCCTTTGTTCAGATATTCTTCCATAAATCTTTCATAATTTCCACAAGTCATTTTCGTTTCCTATTAAGAATATTTTCGGACCACTAATAACTTCTAAGATAAATGAATCCTTTTCTCTTTTTTTCTTCTTAAGATCGTCCTTTGTATATAAGCTATAATTGATCTCTCTCTTCACAGTTTTCTCCACCCTTCCTACTCCCATTACCAACTTATCCTCATTAATCTTACCTACAATGAACAAATCGATATCGCTTTTTGCACTCTCTTCATCTTTGGCAAAAGAACCATAAATGAAACCGGCCTCTATCCCTCTTATTTTTTCAAGAGCCTCTCTTAGGAGCCCTCTTATACCTATGGTTTTGAATACGATGCTCTTCAACTCATCAAACAAAGGGTAGGATTTATTTAGATAAAAATATGTAAGATTGCCTTTCTTGGCAGAAATAAAAATGCCATTCTCCTCCAAACGGAGTAATTCTTTACGAATCATACTAACCGGAATATCAAGAATACGCTCCAATTCCCTGAGATAATATTCTCTCTCCGAATTAGAAAAATAAAGTCTAAACAATGCCTTGCGCGTTTTTGATCTAAATATGTTAGCTATATCCATAATTTTGTAACCTTTTTACATTACAATTGTAACCTATTTAGATTACAATGTCAATTCCCAATTGGGCTAGGTTTGATTTCTCACGCCCTCTTCAGCGGTAATAAAAGGACCAGCTCGAGCTATAAAGAATGTTCTAGAAGACAGTAGAACTATCTGAAGTTGCCCATCATAACCCCCAAGTTAGAGGGAAGTAAAATAATAGTATGGAAAAGAATTATCGGTCCCATGGAAATTACCCCATACCTTTCAGTAGCTTATTAAACCGCGCAAAAACCTTCTTAAGATCGAAATGTTCTGCCATACGAACAACAGGTATTAAATCTGTTTCTACTTGTCGATATAGTAACTCAATAGCATTTTTATCCAAACCAAAATTACGTTGGTAATCCCCTTTGTAGCCTTCATCCTCAAGTTTCTTTTTAAATATGGTAATAAATGGCTTGCTACGAAAATCAAAATTAGTTTCAGCTATATACCATAAATCATAATAATCGCGAATTACCAAATCTCTCCTTGTGATTGCAGCCTTAAGCTTCTCTGCTACTGCTTCATTGAGAGAAAGGGATAATATTTTATTCGCAGGGATTAAATCTTTTCCTGTAAATGGATCTTGATAAAAATGCTTAATGGAATTATAGACGGGGTTATCTATAGGGACTTGTCTTAGCGAAACTTCAATTTTTATATTCTCGTCTTTTCCACTAATAAAAGAAGGATATGAAATAGGAAAAACGTATTGCGTAGAATTATTAAATCCTTGGCCTTCTGGCTTTTCACTTTTTAATCTCAAAAATTTCAAAAACTCTGGCATCTTTTGTCTGATTGGGGTTATTGCTCTCGATCTTTTAGAACGCGACGTTAATTGTTCTTTGTTCAAATAGGTAAAATCAAGGTCTTCGCTTAACCTATCATAACCAAAATAGATTTTGTTTAAGAGTGTCCCACCTTTAAGAACAAGCTTATCGCTAAGGCGCGACTCAACATTATTCAAGACAAGGGTCAGATAATAATCCTTTTCGACAATCTCCAGTCTGAAATTATGCTTTTGTGCCAGAACAGGTATTATTTTTTCCAGCCGTCCTCTATCCATTAATAATAAGCCTCCATCTTTTATTTATCTTTCCTTTATTAGAACGACTGTAGTATAGCGGAGAATACCCTTTTTCTCCAACGTCTATTTTATTCAGAAAGTTCTTACTTATATCAAGCTGTTCCAAGAAATACCCTATGCGTCTTCGAATGCTCTGAACAGGATATTGAGTTAGATGCTCTATAAATAGCGCTATATTAAGCTTATCCATTTGGTTACGTAATATGTTACAAGCTCGACTTACATTATAGAATTCGAACACATCGATCATTGCTCGTTCTTTTTTAGGAAAAATAACATCTTCATGGTTTATTTTGCGTTTTTCCAAACCATAAAACCGATTGGGCAGCACCTTCATCAATTTATACGGAACACCAAAAATGGTTTTGCTCATCGAATATCTGTCATTAACAACATGAACTAGTTGCGCAATTTGATCTACAAATCCATAAGAATTAAATACTGTCGAGTACCCAATATAATAAGTAGCTTTTCTTGCTAAAGCTTTTGAGATAAGATATTCGTTAGCCGTCCATCGTCCTTGGGGAGCTTTCATTGGAACCAAGAAATAGATGTTTTTAATAATCTTCCTTAGCCTCTTTTTCTCTAACAGTTTCTTTATTAAATAGACAGCATTTCGTTTATCTTTACAAAAAGAAATTATCTTTTTGCGAGCATAGATCTCCTTTCCCTCAAACTCGAGCCGAGTTAAAAGCTCAATTTCCCGCGCAGAAAGTGTTTTAATCTTTTTTATTTTCATTTTCTAATTTAACCTTCATTGGGGTTTTTTGCTAAACTAAAAATAATATACCACTACTTCGTCCGTTTGTCAAACACATTTTCTATCCAGAGAAACTATCCGTTTTCTTGCTTATAAGGGGAAAATGGCGGAACAGGCTCGGAGCGCAGGTAACGCAAGACACCAAAGGTGGCTGGAGTCCGAGTACCGAGACTGTTTTGGGTGGGTGGGGAAAGCCGAATCTTTGTGGCTCATTGAATCTTAAAGAATGAATAAAGGTTGTGGTAAAGCTGCAACATAATGCCAGCCGTAGGTCTTCAGGTAAGCGTAGAGCATCTTATCTTTTCCTTAGCTTTCTTAAGATCAATTAAAAGAGTCTCGGGAACCCTAACCTTTCCCATCAATACCTTATCTTTAGCTTCTCCATGGCAATCTGAACCGCCAGTGATGAGAAGATGGTGCTTTTGAGCTATTCTTTTGTAATGCGCTACCATCTGAGGATTGTGGGCGCTGTGATAGACTTCTATCCCCTTAAGACCAGCCTTAACTAGGTGAGGAATGAGATCGTCTCTGTGAGAAAGAAAGGGGTGGGCAAGAACGGGGATAGCTTCTGCTTTTAACAGCAGTTCAATGATCTCAAAAGGAGGTACTTTCATTTTCTGCACATAGGCAGGTTTTCCCGGATTTAGCCATTGTTCAAAGGCATCTCCTATGGACCTGACATAACCTTTTTCCACCATCAAACGAGCAATATGAAGACGACTGATTACCCCCCTGGGAGCTAGCTTTCTCACCTCTCTATAATCAACTCTCATTCCCAGGTCATCCAATTTCTTGAGTAGTTTCTGATTTCGATTTGCCCGAGCAGCCTGAAATTTCTCCAGCTGCCGTAAAAAATCTTCCTTTTTCCAGTTTAGGAGATAGCCAAGAATATGAATCTCATCTTCTCCTACGTCGGTACTCATCTCCACTCCTGGTACTATTTCTATTCCGAGCCTTTTACCTGCGACTAAGGCGCTAGCCAGTCCAGCAACGCTGTCATGATCGGTTATGGAGATAGCTACCAGTCCCAGCTTCTTTGCCTGGAATACTGCTTCTTCGGGAGTATAAGTACCATCTGAAAATATAGTATGAATGTGTAAATCTATCCTTGGCAAAGGCTCTACCTATGGTTTCATAATCTCAAGATGCATGTTTAGATTCTTAGCGGCCTTGGTTAAGCTACCCACCGAGATCAAATCTACTCCACTTTTAGCCACCTCGGCTACATTTTCCAGATTTATTCCTCCGGAAGCCTCAATTATTATTTCTTTAGCTTGTTGGCGAATCAGATCTACTGCTTTTTTTATCTCTTTCAGTCCCATATTATCAAGCATTATTGCCTCTACCCCCAACTCCACAGCTTCCTTGACCTCGGATAAGCCATCTGCCTCCACCTCTATCTTCCAAAAAGGAGGAATTGCTTGACGGATTCTCTCCACAGCCTTCTTCAGTGATCCGCATATTCGAATATGGTTATCCTTAATCAATATCCCACTGTCAAGACCAAAGCGATGACTGAGCCCGCCTCCCATTCTCACCGCATATTTTTCCAGAATTCGCAGGTTGGGGGTTGTTTTCCGGGTGTCAAGGATTTTTACCCCGAAGGGACTGGCTAAATCAACATATTCCTTAGTTAAGGTAGCAATCCCCGAAAGTCGTCCCAGAAAATTCAAAGCCACCCTTTCCCCTTTAAGAATTGCTAAAGCACTGGTCTGGAGAATAAGTACAGGAAGCCCCCCTTTTAGTGAATCTTTATCCTTTAATTGGCTAATAAACTCAACTTTCTCACCCGAAGTCAGCCGGAAGACCTCTTTAGCCACCTCTATTCCTGCCAGAATTCCTTCCTCTTCCGCTATTATACAAGCCTTACCTGTCAAAGAAGATGGGGCTATGGCCTGGCTAGTAATGTCGCCCCTTCCTATATCCTCCCCCAGTGCACTCTGGATAATGGGTCTGATAAGAGAAAGGTCCAACGGTTTTTTCCTTTCCAAATTCCCTGCTTTTGTCCTAAGTCCCCACCTTTAAGGAGTTAACTATCCCTTTGAGGGTGGCAATAGCCGAGAGAACAGCTAGATAGCTGGTCTTAGGATTAATAGGGGAAGGTAAATTCTCAGTCCGAGTTTCCAATCTACCGAAGTCTCCTTCAACCACGATCTGATGGATATTTCGTTTTAGGGCCGGGTCTACTACCACTCTCACCCTGGTCTTTTCTAGTCCTACTCCGGCGAAGGCCAGGCTAGCCGCTACATTAATATTCTGAGGAAAGGCTTTCACCGCTTCCCGACAGCTACCCTCAAAAAGTACCGTTTTTTCCTTAATTTCACTCAGTTTGATTCCTTTCCTGGCTAGATAAGGAGCACCCTGAAGCGCGGAAGGAGGTTTATAAGTAGTTAAGGTCACTGAATCTATCCGACTTTCTTTCGCCCCCTTCATTGCATCCAATCCGGCAATTGCTCCCGAGGGAAAATAGACTCGGCATTCTTTCTCCTTGGCTTTTTCAAAAAGATCTAGACTATCTACTAACCCTCCCACACTCATCACCATGATGTCCTTGCCTCGGTTTATAGCTTTTTCAACCAACTCAGCTGCTATCTTCGCCGAAGCTGCTTCTATCACCAGGTCCGAGGCCTCTATTACCTCATCTACGGTGGTTAAATTCGGTTTTTGATTTAGAGATTCAACTAACTTACGAGTCTTTACTTCATTTCTGTCACATATAGCTACTAGCTTTAGCTCGGGGATTCTTTTATCAATCTCTTTGGCAATAGCACCACCAATAGTCCCACACCCTATTAAGCCTGCTTTTATCATCATCCACACCTGATCAAGTCCTTGTATACTATATTAGGCAAAGGAAATGTCAAGCGTGGTCGGCTGAGAGAATGCTTTGAAAAGCTCAATTTTATTTTAAGTGGAAAGGCAGGTGAGTCAGGATTTATCTTTATTCAAGCGAATTTGGCGTTGCCAGAACAATTTTCTGTGCTATAATGGGTTCAGAGAAAAATCCCTAATATCAAGAAGTAAGTTATGGAAAAAGATGTCGGATTCACGGTTATAGAACTTCTCATTGTCATAGCCATCATTAGTATAATTGCCGCTATCGCCGTGCCTAACCTCATGTCTGCTAGTATCCGGGCAAAGGTGAGTGGGGTAAAAGCGGATATGGGCAGTATCGCCATTGCTCTGGAGGATTACAAAGTGGACTATGGAGAGTATCCCAAAGATCCCCGATTTTCGAGAAGCAGTAGCTATGCTTTAGATATAATTGCCGAATCGAACCAAGCTTTTGATGGCAAAAACGGCAGCAATGACGATAATGACGCTATTGGATTAGGGTATCTGGTATATCCTGAAGCAGGTGTTGAACCCAGGTATCTAAAGAGAATTGCGGGGGATCCCTTTAATAATAATGGAGAGGAAGATTGGGACGGAAGTTCCGGAGCCCATAATCATCACTATTTATATTATACCGGAAAATGGTCAGACAGTGGACCCGTTGATTGCACTAGCAGCGATGATCCTCCGAAATATTGGGCACTGGTAAGTTATGGTCCTGATAAGGATCTGGACATCGCAAATTATAGCCAGGCTAAAGCCGCCGTAGATAGTGGAACTAACCTGTACGACCCTGACAACGGCATAACCTCCGATGGAGACATCGTCATCATTGGACCCTAATGGCAAGGGATAGCTTTACAGATCAGGCAATCTCAAAACTAATCTGAGGGTAAATACTTAGTGAATCCCGTCATTGTGAGCGAAGCAATCTCGGTAGTCGCCGGTAGCCGCAGGCTTCAGCCTGCGCAAAATCTTAGCCTGCGTTTATGCGCACTCTAAAGGGTGCGGCTACCCGCTCTACTCGTTACCATCAACAACATAGAACGTCCTTTACTGAATATTTACCTCTGAAAAGAGCCAGAATAATACAAAGATCCGTGAATCAAAAGAAAAACTACCTTACCACACCCAAAGAATCCGGGTTTACCTTGGTGGAGGTAATAGTTGCCGTAGCCATTCTTTCTTTTGCTATTTTTGCCACCTTAAGAGTAATCACCGCCTCCCTGAATAGCATCACCCGCCAGGGACAAAGAGTCAAAGCCCTCCATCTAGCCCAGGCTCACCTGGCCAAACTGGAGGCAGAATCCTTCCCCAAAGTTGTCCCGGAAAACTTCGTAGTCCCTCCGACTCTAGAATACCAACTTAAAAGCATCACCTCTAACAGTCAAATAGTAGATAAGGACGGAAGTGGCGATGCTAGTACGGGTGACTTCGAGCTTCGTCAAAGTGATGGCGCACCGATACTTTCTACTACCGGCTGGTCTTATGATTTGGCTAGCCGTAAAATTATAGGCATTCCTACTGATGAAGTAGAAGTAGGGCAGGAAGTTTATCTGGAGTACAAGTACTATCACCTCGTTGAGGAAGGGGGAACTATTCCCTCCGATGGGGAAGCAGGAGAGGAGGGTATAGTCAAACTCGTCACAGATCCAGGAGATCTCAATAACATTGGAGTAGAGGAGATAGATTCCGGGGATAGCATTGCTCCAGATGAATATTCTTCGAGCACAAGAGAGCTATTTTTTAATGCTTCTGACGAAGGTAAATCGGTCTGGATCTATTATGTTCCTCAAAAGACTACCGACACTGACGGCAATGGTTATGATGACCCTACGGATGACTCCATCTTGGGTGTGGTTGAGGGTAGCTTTTTCGATCCAGATGAGGGTCTTGTTCAGAAAATCACCAACACAAAAAAGGTAACCGTAACTGAGTATTGGAAACAAGACAAGGATATCCAATCAACGGAGCAGGAAACCTACATAACCAGGTAGATAAGCCTAAAATAGATCGGGTGTTAAATGAAAAAAAATGGCTATGTCAGTTACCAGAACCTTTTAGACAGATCACTAAAATCTATAAGGGCTCACTTTAGCAAGGGCAAAATTATTCTCCCTATTTTTTTAGATACGGCGCAAGAAAGAACCGGTTTTACTCTGATAGAGCTTATCGTAGCAGCCTCACTGCTTTCCATGATAGCTTTGTTGATTTACCCTGCCTATCGAACTAATTCCCGTTCTTACGACTTGAGCGTAGTAGAGTCAAGTCTACAGCAAAATGCCCGCCTGGGGATGAAGAAGATAGTTAAAGAATTTGGGGGAGCATTGGTTGTGGACAGAGAGAACGAAGACGATACCACCCCCAGCGACTGGATTCCGGGAAACAATGATAGTGGCGACGATGAGGATGATAGTTCTGAAATTGAAGACACTTACAATGAGAAATATCCCTATTTTATGATATTTTATCTTCCTCAAGATTCTGACCCCAGCGAACGGGGAGATGAGATTGCTCTCTATACCGCTTTACCTGATGATCCGAACACTCGTTCTCTGCAGGAAGACAGGTGGCCCTTAGACCCAGCTGCTCATACTTTCCCTCCCGCTTTTTCTACGAATTACGATACTGACCTCGCGGATGCCGCTCTGTTATATATGCGAATTAATCGCTTTAACCCTCTCACAAATGATTGGGATGGTTTTGACAATCCTGTGCCTCTCACCTCCTCCGATGTCAAAGTCACTCAACTCTCCTTCATCCTTGGCGGAGACAATGAGGACGAGGTTCTCATTACTTTAGAGATAGCCCGAGAGGGGCCATCAAAAGAATGGCGCACCTACAAGCTAGCCTCAGCAGTAAAATTAGGAGCAAGATGAAAAATAATCAAGGTACTGCCATCATCCTGAGTCTATTAATAGTGAGTGTACTTTTCATCCTCACCTCTTTCCTGGTGCGCAAAGTAGTGACTAATACAACCATGGTGGAGAAAACCGGGGAAGAACAGCAAAGTTATGCCCTAGCTAAACAAGGAATATTATATGCCTTGGATCAGTTGAATACCTGGGATGGGACAGATCCCGAGTATGATCCCACGGATTGGACCCCTAAAGAGGTCGAACAAGGTAATTGGTCTGATTATTCGAATTACAGTCTTATGGTCTATAAAAACCACATTCCTACTTCTGGTGGATATACTGAAGAAGAGGGTTATATCACCATTGAATCCCGAGACCTACCCAAAAAGTTAGTTACCCTTCAGGCAATAGCTAAGAATGATAGCCCTTTGCTTGACTGTGTGAGGTTTATAAATTCAGAGGTGAGGTTTTCTTCAAATACAACTTTTGGGGATGTCAATAATGGAGCTCCCTTTCATATTAATGGAAACCTAATACTGGATGGAGATGCTAATGAAATTTACCTTAAAGATAATCAGAGATTCGAGGTGGTGGGTGAAATCGTATCCTATGACTCAGGGTCTGCTCAGACTGATAGGGTAAAAATTCTGCCAGCCAACGGGGCTAGTTTCTCAAGCAAAACGTTGGATGATGATGGAAGCAGAAGTGATGGGTATGGATTTACGGGAACAATTGTTAATGGGAACGAATACAGTCAACTTGACCCTGAGGCATTTAATACAGTTCAGGGTCGCTACTTTGATGGTGTTCATCTTCCTTCTTCTTATGACTATTCAGAAGATCCTGATAACCCTCAATATGTAAGCGGGAAAAGCATAATCTTCTGGCCCCAGATAAATGAGGAACGATACGAAAACTTAGCTGATCTTCTTATTTCGACTTCTGATTGCGGGAATAGAGGCCCGGCTTGGAATGATTGGTATCCTTCCGACGATGAATATGCAGGAAGTTACGTTTCCGGAGACTATTGGCGACAAGAAGAGTCTACCTCTAGTTATAACTACACTCCCCCTGGAGTACATCTAATCTTCTCGGATACTCAGGATTTAGACCCCTCTACAAGTGTAACAACGGAACGATTGATGCGAGTAAACGACGATAACGCCACCGACCCTCCCGCAGAGTACGAGACCTCTGCTTCTGTCTCTTACTCCTCCTTTACCTCCGAGGACGTTATCTTTTGCGAAAAAGATGTCCGCGTTAACGGAGTGCTGCCGCGTGATTTAACCATAGTTTCAGGAAGCAATATTTACACTGATAGCAACATCTATACTAACGGTCATTCCTTAGCTCTTTTAGCAAAAGAGAATGTATTTCTTAATACCACCCACCGATGGGTGGTGAGCCATGAAGGAGATAACTGGAATGATAACGGTACCTCGGCAGCTAGTCTTGTGGGGGTTACCGATACAAGTGCGTCTAGAGCCGAGGTAAACGAAGGTGAAACTCTGGGACAAGTTCTAAACTTTGGAGGAGAGAGTACTCCTTTGGTGTTAACCACGAATCGAATTATCCTTCGAGGATGTAACTATGAGGTTTATGAAAACAAGACCTTAGGTTTTACTGCAGAGGTGAAACTAGAAGAGGGAGACTGGCAGTCACTCACAATTACTTCAATTCCGCCTTTTCCCACTTTTCCCATTAATGGGCCTGACTCAGGTTCTGGAACTATGGTTCTCGAGACACCGTCTACTCCTCTGAGTTTCTCTCGAATAAGGCTAACTGCTACTGGTGAAGGTACTGGGACAGAGCTCGCTGGTTGGATAGAAGTTGATGCCGTAGAGATCCCCATTGCAAACATGGATAAGATGGCAATTTTTGCTGAAAATGGTTCCTGGTATGTAATTGCTGGAAATGGGGCTTCAGGGAACAACGACCAGCAAGAATTATTTACTCTCAATGGCGCCCTTTCCCAAGAAGAATTAGAAGACATGACCAAGTGGACCGATGGCTCGGGAGGAGAAGCCGATTGGGATCAAATAACCTATGTCTATGATTCAGATCTAGTTACAACTCCTCCACCTGGCCTTCCTCCTTCGGTAAATCTTGTCTCTTTGAAGAGAAAGTAAGCAAATGCATAGAGATTGCTGGGAACATGAAAAGGGTAAAAATTCCTTCCCCGTTCGGATAAATAATCACAAAGGATTCACTCTGATAGAGGTTTTGATAATAGTGGGGATAATTATTATTTTGACCGGGATGGCTCTGGTGTACCTTAAAAATGCCTCAAACAAAGCTAAAGTGAGCAAGGCTGAGGTTGAGATTGAAATGATGGGTAGAGCCATTGAACAAATAGAAGAAGACACGGGGAATTATCTAAAAAGCCTGGATCAATTAGACGACCCTACCCCCCCTGATGGCTCCTTTTCTCCCTGGTGGGGACCCTATGTGTCTTCTTTACCGGTAGACATTGAGGATCCCTGGAGTACTAGCTATGCTTACGCTTTCTGGGTGACGGGGGCAGGCGGGAAGAAAGAATTCAAGTTAGGCAACTATCCGCCCGGTCCTCCGGGTAAAGGCTGGGAAAAGGGTAAGAAAGTGGGCTGGGGGGGCAAATGGCTACCTCCGGGTTTATGGAAAAAACTGGGAGCCGAAGATGATTTACCCGACAAAGGTTTTCTTATATTCAGCGCCGGTCCTGACGGAGAAGAGGGAACCGAAGACGATACAGAGTACGGAACTTATTAACCATTAGAAAGAGTAAGAAGATGCATTAGGATTAATAAGAGCGAAGTTTGTAAATCCTGGATGGAAAAGGTAAACTCAATAGTTGGCACCAGGACTAGAACTTCTTACCGAAGGTCTCATGAAATTTAAGAAATCGCTACTCAATATTGCCCGAAAAGAGAATGGGCAGATGGCCCTGATTCTCGCCTTTGTATTTCTGGCCGTTCTGGGAGCCATAGGGATCAGTTTTCTTTACCGCATGAGGCTGGAAGACAGGGCCGTTTCCAATTATCAGGATAGCCTCAAGGCAGATTATCTTACACAAGCAGGCATAGAAAGAGCCATAGCGGAACTTAGAAACGACACCAATGAATACGATGATCTTTATGAGCCGTGGGCCAGGGGTTTCCAAGAATCCCTGGGGGAGGGAAACTATGAGGTATCTGAACCTAAGAATCCCGGAGAGAATGAAAAAGGTGAGAGGCTAGGTATCTTTGACGAGGCCTCCAAGATCAATCTGAATATAGTGGGGGCAGGAAAATATCATGAAGGATGGACTCCCTGGGAGATTAATCTGGGAGCAATAACGGCCATCAACAAGCAACTCGGCTCTGATGGGATAGATAATGATGAAGATGGTAAGACAGACGAGGAAAATGAGGGAATCCAGGCCATTATAAAATATCGCTATGGTGAAGATGGGGCCCCAGGAATTAAAGATGTAGATGATGACCAAGATAGGATGGTTCTTCAGTCCGACGGCATCGACAATGATGCAAATGACGAGATAGACGAGCCAGATGAAGGAGTGGATGAGCCGGACGAGTACTGCCCTGATAGACCTTATGGAGATGATAATCCCTTTAATACGGTGGAGGAGATAAGGCTCATTCGCGGAATAGGAGATAAGACCTTCAAGAAGATAAAAGATTATCTTACCATATATTCTTATGATAAGAATGTGGACAAAGAAGGGAACTTAAGGATTAATATTAACACAGCTTCTGCCTTTACGATTAGCCAAGCTTTACGGGAGGTAGGTATCTTTCCTGAGGTGGCTGATCAGACAGCCGCCAATGTAGTTGATTTTAGAGATCCGGACAACCGCCCTACTGAATGCAACGGCAAATACGGTCTTGAGTGCACGCCTTACATCAATGAGGTGATGCCCCATTTTACCACCTCGGTGTCCATGGCTGTAGCCGGACTGGCCAAGGGAGGAATTAGGTTTCTGGAGGAGAAAATAAGGGAAAAGGTCAAAGAAAAAATTAATGAGAAGATAAAGATAGGCTCCTCCCCTATACTGGAAGAGGTAAAAAAAGGAACTTCCGAAAAAGAAAAGGAGTTAAAATTAGAGTTGGATAAAATCATAAAGCGCCATGAATCTAGAGACGAAGTGGACAGGCAAATCTCAGCTATTTTTAGGATCATGGGAGAAAAAGTGGCAGAAGCTGCCGAGGCCAAGAAAGTGAAAGTGGATATAGAAATAGAGTGGGTTGAACTTTTTAACCCTTATGATAGTCGCTGCAAAACTGGAGGATGGAAGATTAAGACCTTTCTGGGCACAAAAAGAGTGTGGGGAACAATAGCTCCTCGTGGCTTCAAGCTTGTGTTTAACATGGTCATACGAATGGAAGGAAAAACTATAGGCAGGGAAATTCTGAATGATTATAAGGATACGGTGATTTTAAGAAACAAGCAAGGCGATGTAGTGGACAAGGTATCCTATCGTAATTATGGGGCTCCCTGGAATGCCTTTGAGAAGAACGATCCCCGGGTGCGAGAATTCGTCAGTAATCTCCCCGGAGGGAGCCCGAGATTCCGTAACTGTTTCTGGATGCCGGATATAGGTGAAGGAAAGGATAAGAACGACTACAGCAGTTTCTATGTGAAGAATAAACCCTTTGCCAATATAGGTGAGATTGGCTTTATTCATGTCGGAAAACAGTGGCGGACTCCAATGCACTATGCATAAAACTATCTAGGTCTCTCTGTTCCCCTTCCTTAGGAGTGGAGGGCATGATTTCCGGCACTACGACTCGTAATTTTATTTTGCCACTTCCGTAAATTGTGACCTTCTCAACTAACGTTCTCATCAACTCCCTTTTTTCCTCAAAGGTAAAGTTAGCAAGCCTTTCTTGCATACCACTAACCAAGGTGCTTAAGTGATTTAACCTTTCCTTAAGTTGTTTCTGTCCTGTGATTTCGAGCTTGATTTCCTCTTGCTGTCGTCTTAAAGCTCTCTCTTGATTTCTTATGTCTTCTATCTGTGAAGCAAGTTCGATATCATCCAAGATCCCCTTCCTAAAAGCTCTCAAAATGTTTTCTTTCTCTTGCTCACACTTCCCAATCTCACTATCAAGTTCCTTCAATCTTGCTCCCAGAGAAACCTTCCGGCCTTCATCCTTTTCCTCTCGTTCTTTTATCACCTTTATCAGCAAGGACGGATTTTCAAGAATTTCCTTTATCTTAGACCACACAAGAGAATCAATTCTATCCACTCGAACAAAGGGCAAAGTGCATTTCTTTTTTACCTGTCCAAAGCAATAATAATAACTCCTTATGTAGGGCCCATAAGGTCTTCCGTTGTACACACTCTTCATTGACTTCGTCATAGCAGCCATACTTCGGCCGCAAACTCCGCAAAACAGGAGATGACTCAGTAGATAGTTGTTTTTTGTGTTCCGCTTAGAATAGATTCTTCTTTCCCTTAGAAGTCTCTGAGCTTTATCAAACAACTTTCTATCAATTAAAGAAGGAACATTCACTGGTATTGGACCGGGGTGGTACTTCGTCCGATAGTACCATTTACCATAATAAGCAGTGGACACAAGAATCTGATGTACACGATCCGAAACCCATTTTAGTCCATTCCTGGTGCGATAACCCAAGTTATTAAGTTTCTCAGCAACTTTTCCCAGACTAGAATCCGATTCTGTGTACAACCTGAATGTTTCTCTAACGACTTTTGCTTCTTCTTCATTAACCTCATAGTGTAGGTTTTTTCTGTTGTACCTGTATCCATAAAGAGAAATGCCAGTCAACACGTTGCCCGATTTTGCACTTTTTACCGTTCCCATTCGGGAGCGTTGAATAAAAGTATCTCTTTCCAATTGAGCCACTGAGCCCAATAAAGAAACCATAAAATTGCCTACTGGGTTAGAGGTGTCAAAGGGTTCAGTGACTGATTTGAATGAAACCCCCAGTTTTCCAAGCTCGTCTACGGTATTAAGTAACTTTCGGGTATTCCTGAAAAATCTATCAATCCTGTATACAAGGACTACCTTAAACATTCCCCTTCTGGCATCATTTAGAAGATCTTGAAGTTCTGGTCTCTCGGAGATGGTTCCACTTTCTCCCTTGTCTACATATTCTTTGAAAATCTCGTAATTATTAGCTTGAGCAAAGTTACGGAGTAAGTCCAGTTGAACGGGAATACTATATTTTTTAGCCTGCTCATCAGTTGATACCCTTGCGTATATTGCTACCTTCATCTGTTTTAGATTAAATAAGCTTCGTCTTCAGGCGGTCTTCTGCCGTAAAAATAAGATAGCTTATTCCTTAAGGTCTCCCTAGTCTCTACAGATAGTTCTAATAGCTTTACTTCAATCGGAATGTCCTTTTGGTCCCTTCGTATTTTGTCACACTTAACAAAAAACGTCTTTCTAAAGTCTATCATATAGGGAGGATTCGGAATTTTGTTTCCTCTTATGATCAATTTGTACTCGGGGAGCAAACCATTATTCTCATAAACAAAAAACTCCAAGTTGGTATAAGCATCTCCTCTCCCCATGCGCTTGTTTTTTTCGTCTTGGCTCAACTTATTCCAATCCTCGGGAGACATACTTTTGTCCGGTGGAATTTTTAGGTTAACTCTCGTCATGTCGTCAGCAAAATATGCGTTTTTGTAAAATGGTTTTTTTATTTGCACCAACAGAGATAACAACAATATGCTCTCGTCAATTGAACAACATGGTGAAAGCAAGACATAACAGCCTGACGAAATATCAATCCTACATTCTGCCTTAGATAATTCCGAGACTGGATTATTTATAGTAGGTTCAACTGTCAAGAAATCTTTCAGGATATCCCCAAATCTAAAACTCTTGTATGGCCCTTCGTTATAAAAGCCCATTACAGACCTTCATCATCTTTATAGTAGTCATCAACGTCATGGACACCTGTTTTTAAAATTCTTTGCTTAAATGTCATAAAATCTTTGTTGGCTTTAACCTCAAGCACTCCGACAAAAACATTTGATTCATCCACTTTTATCTTAACCTCGTATATCCCAAGGGGGTATGTTATAATCTTGTAGGCTGCTCCCTCGCTCGGTTCATGGTCTCCCGTTCCGCTATATTGCTGATGTTCTTGTTTCCGATACATCCTAATTGCCTCCTTTTGGCTGTCGCATGTATTCTATAACTGGAGCTCTGATGGTTTTTTCATATTCTTCTGAAATGATGTCATGGAGCTTGTCGGTAACACTCAAACATTCAGTTGAAGCTACATTATTAGCGAAACCATCAAAATCCAGTCCATATATCCATTTTTTGCCACTCCTTATAAAGGATTCTGCATACATAATATAGTAGTCACCTTTCTTAGAAACGGTCCTAGAAACCATTTCTTCAATATCTTCCAGTCTAAATCTATCTAAGGGGAAAACTGAATTATAGTATTCCTTGAAGGCCTCATTTTCTTTTTGAGGAACTGGACATTCATCTCTATATCTTAATCCAACCCTAGTGAACTTTGGAAGTTTGAACAGCTCGGTAAAACTGTCCAAAACAAATTCTATTATATCTCTGAACTTATCCCGTGATTCTCTGTTGTTATATGTCTTGTGGTACTCCGAATTAATGTCTAAGCTGCCAAAAAGAACGTTCAGGGTATATCGTTTAGGAGACCGAAATTGCCATATCTTTATCACACCTTCGCCAAGGTCGGGTGGGGGTTTCGTAACTTTTCCATTTGGACCGACCTCTGTGACCAGTACCTGCTGTCTATGTAATAGCGAAGATTCAGGAAATTTGTCAATAATATTTTCTTGAAAGTCACCGATCTTATTCTCAATGGAAAACAAACTGGGAAATCTGACTTGAAATATTACCTGTTTAACCGTAGGATTGGGAAATACTTCATTGATAGTCATCTTTTCTCTCCTTTTTTCATAAATACCATAAACACCATGCTTTGATATTCTCCAGGTGGTTTTCTCTCTACTTTATTTCGCATTGCCACTCCAGCATAAACCTTTTTGCTTTTGTCGTCAACAACTCTGATTATGTATATACTCAAGTCTATCCCTAGTCTCTCGAATTCGGGGCATTCATGGAGGTGGTTTGCATACCTTACACGGTGTATAACCTCGTCGTTTCGCTTCTGTCAAAGAAATCGGGATACAGCTCTTACGCAAATAGCGACAGCTCAATCTATGGTATTTTTTCCCTGTTTTGGTGATATAAACAACTTTCTCAGCTTGAGGTTGTTGCTCAAAGGATTTAAGTTCCTGAGCTGGGGCTTCCAGCCTCTCCTCACTTAAATAATGTTCACTCCAAAGTCGATAAAACTCCTGTTTATATCTACTCGCTAAAGGGGGATCTCGAATAACTATTAGGTTCTCGTTGTTCCTCTCTCCCGCCGAAGCTGTCCAATTATAAGAACCTGTTATAACCACCTCATTATCTATTACAGCAAACTTGTGGTGCATGAGATAAGAATTGCTACTGTAAAGAATGGTAACGCCATGTTTTGCCAAGTAACGGGATTTGGAGTACTTAGCCTCTTTCTGATCCTTGTCAAGGTAAACTCTTACCCTTACTCCTCGGTTATGAGCATCTATTACTGCGTTAGCAAGATTCCTATCTGTAAAGTAATACATAGCTATGTCTATACTTTTCCCAGCTTTATTCAACTGCTCAATGATGGCCCCCTCAGGATCGTCTACAAGAGAAAAGTAAACATCAATTGAGGCGAATGCGACAGTAGGGAGAAGTAGAACCAGTAGTATGACACTAACAATACCTATTTTAGGTTTTAACATATGATCCCTCCTGGTGACTCTTCTCCTCGAACCCAAAATATACCCATATTTTTCTGTATTTTTTTCTACCATCAAATCATCGCAAGCCTGCTTAACTACAGCCAAGAGTTCCTGATTTTCAAACTACTGCTCAGATATACCCAGGAAGTACCCTATCCTTTTCCCCTATCTTTGTTCAAATCCTATCAGCGCATTGTGATAGTGAAATGCATCTAGTTGGTCATTTAAGAAATAAAGAGTTAGTTTCTCATCTCTAATCCCCACACGACTACTTTTTTTACCTTCAAAAGTCAATGTAGTAGTCACACCATAGTCTTCTTTTTCCGTTGACATCTTGACTATTTCACCGTAAGCTGAAAATAGCGATTTTGCACGTGTCGAAGACATTCCAAGTTGAAAGGTCCTGTATTTCATAGCGTCAAATATCTCTGTGCTAACCCTAGCTACGATTAACTGATAACCTAGTACTGTAGCAACTAAAACCACACCGATAATGATGAGCAGCTTATGTAATTTTTTCACCTATTCTCACCCCCTCTCTAACTTATGCTCTTTACTTTGGTTAATCTCCGTGAGTATTGGAAATATGGTATATCTTGTGAGCCAAGTTTATCTTATATTTCCAGATCTCATCTGGGGTATGCTGTCTCCAGATATCAAGTCCTTAATCAGCCTCCAGAATTATGAAACTAAATCTGTTTAAGAGCCTCGGTCAAACTCTATCTTCCAGTCCCATACGTCACTAAGGTTTATATCGTAGAAAGTTACCTTAAACGATTTTCTCTCACCGTCCCTGAGGTCAAATGTCGTGAACTCTCTCCACCCCAATACTTTGCCTGCAACACCGTATAGCGTCACCTTAAACCAGGCATGGGAATTATAGGTAACCCCAGATTGATTCATAACCTCTCCTTTTAAACGGGTACCTAAGACGGCTCCTGATCCCACGCGTGATATTTCCCAGACTGTCACATTCTCAAAAAGAAATGGCACGGGTGGAGTAACTTCTTCCTTAGTTGTTCCTTTTGCCCTATTTGTTTCCCACAAGTGATATTCCCCTTGATAGAAATAGCCTAAAGGAATACCCCCTTTGCTACGAAAAACAGCCACAATATCGGTATCCATATTCGTAGCCATATATCTTATGAACGAATATAAAGTCTCCAATTCCCTCTTAAATTGGTCTAGTAAAGCTGTTCCCGACATATAAGAAAATAAACCTCTATTATCCATAACGTCTATATAAATCTTGCCCTTCGTGTGAACACCCTCAGGAAACCGGTCTTCATACATCCCCTTCGGGTCATAATAAAAATTAACATTCAAAAAATTAGTCGGGTTATGCATTATGTAATTAACTCTAGCATTTAAGAGGGTAAAATCCATTAACGACGCTTTAGCCTCATCTGCCCAGTGCTCAACTTCCCCATACCCCAAAGCAGGCACAAAACAAAGACCTACACCTAACAAAAAAGCAACTAATAGTCCTCTACCCTTCATTTTAACCCTTCCTCCTTCTCTTTTTTCCCCTCCAACGATTTTATTTTTAATACTTTCCTCGAAAAATCAAGATACACTTTCTCACTGATTAGTCAAACTCTGACTTACCCAACAATAGATAGTATTCTTACTTAAGCTTGTTAATTCTGAAAGTTCCTGAACATTTAGTAATCTTCGATTCATGGTCTTGACTTAACTCAAATGCTGATAAATTTTGCTCATGTTCTGTACTAGAAGTTCAATTCTTCTCTCGTTCTTGTGCTTCAGTTCTTCCTTCCCCTTCCTTCATATAGTCCATCAAGTTCCCGCACTTCTTACATATCTGCCGGGGAATACCAATGTATTGAACGCTTTCTGTGCGTGTAACCTCTGGTTGTCTAAGTCCATAGTGTTTGGTCTTTAGCTCAATCATTTTATTGATCTCGGCAAGGAATTTTGAGCCCTTATCAATCAGTTTTGGTTCATTCTGTAGCTCTATACGTGCTTTTTCTGCTAAGTTTTGCCAGTTCCTCAAGTCCTCTTGCGGAGTTTTGACACCATCCGGCAGTATATCCGTGAAGTCAATCATCTCTGATATTTTCTTTGGGTAGCAGTTAGCATAACTTTCGCTATAACCCGCTTTAATCAATGATTGTGTCTTGTTCAAATAGCTCTCACTTTGCGGGTCAGCATAATATCTAGCAGCCAGTTCTTCTTTGACGTTCCTTTTGGTTCTCTTATCTTTTTTCTCTGTCATTCTTATAATCTCCTATTTGTTCATATCATCGCCTATAACTAGCTTATATAAAGGCTTTTCTTTTAATCAAACAACATCAACTTTAATACTGGGTTATAGTGTCTATAACCTGCTTTATCCTGCTTTATATCATACTTCATACTGCGGTATCCTTCAATACCTCCTCGTAGTTTAGCACTCCCACCCCAGAATACTTTATATCTAAGTCTATTATCCTGAGCATATCGAAAACACGTCCACACTCGCATTGAATAATCTCATTAACACTAATATCTCTAAACTCAACCCCCCTTAGTTCTGCTGTCTCTCCTGCTAAGGCTATCTCTCCTCTATCTCGCTCGTGCTCATCTATCAGTTTACCCAATCCTACGCCACCACCCCTGAAAATCTCTTTATATAATATCCTTCTAGGCACATAAATCAAATACTCTTTACCGCAAGAACATTGTAACGTAGTGATTAAGGCCATTCTTTACCTCTTCTTTAGGTGGTGCTGTTTCCCCATACTGCTATGAGGATCCTCGTGTAAAATGGTGCGTCCTCCCCACATAACTTTGGAACTGCAGGAAGGACATCCCTATAAAGTGGGGGGGGTTCCCCCACATTTTTATCCCTGGCCAGGCTGCCTAAAGGATAAAACTTTGTCCTGATAATAGGGCTGAGATGCGCTTATTTCCATTTTTTCCCTGTCCTAAGATGCTCGTTAGTAGCACTTTTCAAAAATCGAAAATGTCTAATGTAAAGTAAAATGGTATAACTATGCGCTTAACTTTACACTTTTATCTTTTTAGCCATTGATGAACGGTTTGGCGACTAACTTCAAATCTTTTAGCAAGTTCACTTACTTTATGTCCTTCTCGCCTTAATCTCTTGACTACTTTTATACTCTCCTTTCTTCCTTTTCGTGTTCTTCTCTTCCTTTCTCCATTGTCGCCAGGGATAGGGAACATTAACTCCTCTTCGTTTTCCAGTAAGGCCACCTCACTATTATAAAAAGGATACTCAAAGTTTTTTCTCAGCCCCATCCCCCCATCCTCATTGATCGCTATTTTTATCTCGGGGAATCTTGTCCTGTAACCCTGTTTTTCTCCCCTGCTATTGATCAACACCTTAACAATCTTACCTTTCTTTCCCTCGAAATCTACCCCCCACAACCTTTGACGCTTCTTAGTTTTAGGCGTGAGGTTCTGTATAATTACATTGGAGTTTGTCTCCATTTTATTCCTCTGTTTTGTCAATCCTAAGTTGTTCTAACGCTATTTCGCTTTTCTCCTCTTTTGCGAAATTACATTTAACAAGGAGTATTTATCCTAAATTCTCTCGAGCAATATAGCTTATTTAGCCTATTTCCCAGGTATTATAGCTTGCCTTACCTCAAGAAAGTAGCTGTATAAGCCTCTATGAAAGCCTTTTTTCTTGTTAATCAGCATAAAACCTTTCCCCAGGGAAAATAAGGCATAGCCCCCTAAATGAACACTTGGTAATTAGCACCAATAAAGTATCTCAAAGAGCAAATGTTCATTCAGGCATAGGGTAGTAGCCTGCTTTTTTGGAGTTCATTCCCACCAACCCCTTTTTTCTATACGAGTCTCTTCTTCGTATCCTAATTCAGCTTGCCCTGCATCCAGCACGAGATAAACGTAAAAGATAAATCCTATTAAGAGAAAGAATAGGAACGCCATTACAGCGATACAATACAAGACTTTTTGATAAAGTTTTAGACCGTCAAACCACACTTTCATTATTCCCACCATCCCTTCTTTTCTTCCTCTTCCTTTCGTCCAGGGGACTCATACCAACCTCTCTTTCCCTCTTTTTTGCCTGGCTTTGCTGGTTCATACCATCCACGCTTTTTAGGTGTTGGCTCTGCCCTGAATTGAGGGTAAACTAATTGCATAGCAGCTTCACCCGGAGCTTCTTTTTCTAATGCTTTCTGCCAATCTCTAAAGCTCAGATTGCCTGGTATGAACACCCTTGCACTTCTTTTTATTTCTTTAGCCTTCTCTGCTGCAAGCCAGTCTCTACCCGATAGCTTATGAATAGTATAGGGGAGGAGAGCCATTGCCATTCCGGGGATCGGTGCTAAGGATGTAGGGACTGATCCAGCAACTAAGAATTGTATCATCTCTCGGGGCCCGACCTCATATTTCTTACCTATTACTCTCTTGGTTCCTTCTTGCAACGCTTTACCGAGAATCCCCATATAAATCAAATGCCTGATTATTTTTCCATACTGATATACCCCTGATTTAACCTCACCCTCTCGTATGAGTTTAGTTCCTCTCTCTAGTCTGCGTCTCCACATTAAATCAACGTTATTAAACCCCCATACTGCAAACTGAGCACTCATCGGCCCGCCTTCCTGCAGCAACATCGGTGAAACCATCGCCCAGTAACGCCAGTTAGTATAGGCTTGAACACGATCACCCATCAGGTCTGCTGCTATCTCATTCTCTCCTTTTTCTATATGTCGGAGAACAATATCCTGAAAAGGCTTCTCATACCGCTTTATATCAATCTTTCTTATTAGTTCCGTCCAGTCAATACTTCCTTCCTGATATAGTTTTCCATAGTGTAGAGTGCGATCGTGGTCAGCGATATAAACGGGTTCTCTATTGAGCTGATCCGATTTCTGCACCAGGATCATCAGCGCATTTTTAATTTTTTGATATGCTCCCTTAGCCTTTGGTATCCCTCTAGCCAGGAAGGGCGCATAATACATTTGACATCCGCTCTTTTCCCAGAGTTCTTTACCTTCTTTAGTAAACATCTTCCCTAATCCGTGCAGCACCCAAGGTTCAGGTATCTCGCTAAGGCCGTGCAGGAATTGGGTGGCATTTTTTCCAGCGAAAGAGATTTTGAGCCCTAGACCTCCCATATAAACGAAATCCATTGTAGTTCTTTCTAAGAAAAGTGCAGCCTTTTTATTGACTTTTACCTTCCCCATAGTGTTAAGGTATAACTGCTCTCCAAAGCCAGGCATACCAGAAGCAAGATTAGCCCATCTCTCAACGTAATTTCTTAGTTTGGGAGGAAGGTTCTTTACATCGGGCCCAGTGCTCTCAAGCACATCTCTAAAGTGCGCTCTCAGCCCTTGCCGAATATATTGACTATATGAAGCGTATAAATCTAGTTTAGCCCCTTCTGGTGCGTCCTCGATACTGCGCTCATATTTGAAAAATGGTTTGAAGGTCTTAGGATGCGAAAGCCAGTCGAAAGGAAGAGCTGAAAAATCATACTTTCGCTTGCGTATTCCTAGCCTCTCCAAAAACTCTTTTCTGTATCTACGTGGCATATAACCCAAGCCTGGGACTCTTTCCTCTTCGGCAAGCTCACAAAGATCCGCAACTTCATTTATTCCCTCAAGTAGTTTTGCCCTAGTCTCTTCTTGTGCTTCAGATAAAGTTACGGTATGCTCTATTCCTCTTGTTTCTTCCTCACACCATAACTGTATATCTCGCATTTCTTCTCGTGTGAGTCCTTTAATTGCCTCAAGACCTTTTCTCAGTAAATCGGTTTTCTTTCGGTGGGTAGTTCTACGTGCTTGTATGACAGGAGAGAATATGTTAGTAAATAGCTTAGTATCTGGATATTTAGCCTCCATCCTCTCACTCCACGCCTCTACGTTTTGCGCATAATCAAATAAGGATGCTGCCCAGTGTCCAGGATCGCCTTTGCCTGGTTCTGCAGGAGCAATGGTAGGAATTGGCACATCCGGGTCCCAGGTGGGCAGGATCTCAAGGTAGTTCGTTATAAGCGTTGCTTCCTCTCTCGTGAGGTTGTCTATGGATTTGGCTTTATCACGAGTCATTGAGCGGAGTAGATATTTCTGATCCTCTGGTTCTATTCCCCTCTTTGTCATTAACTCTGTAAGCCTTCCTCTTTCCTCACTCGTAGCAGGAGAATTAAGTTGCTCATCAACTTGCTGCATCCACAGGGTGTCTTTATCGAATTGCGTCAAGTCTAATGCTTTGGTTTGACCGTCATACTTCCCCGCCAGTTTTGCATAGTCTTTCTCGGTTATAGGCTGACCTGGTGTATTCTCTAATTTGCTTTCTGCTATTCCCAGGTGCTCATTTACGATAATTTTCTCTGGGATCTCCTCGCTTATCTCTCGCATCTGGACTAGATAGTCGGATTCAGCCTTTGTAACCATAGGCTCAACCATACCCAACGTCGGATGTTCGTAACCCATAGCAACCCTGTCCCGAGCTATGTCCTGTAATAACCCCCACGTCTTACCTTTCTTAGTCTCGTAGGCTTTCATTATTCCTTTCTTAGTAAGTCCAAATTCCCCCATAAAATCAGGATACGTTGAAGGTTGACCCATCCATTTACCCTCTTCGGTTCTTATTCTTTTTCCTGGTTTTCCCTCTTCTACCTCAGTTCTCATCTCTTCAAGCTCACCAGTGATTAACCTCTCTATCTCAGGGGTTTGCTTTCTTAGTAGTTCAGCATCTTGTTTATCCTGTGGTAGAGTTTTCCACCACTCTATATATCCTGGTGTCCCTGGTTCGGGGCCAGCCTCAATAGCTTTAGCCGCAGGAAGAGTATCTAATTTCTCTTGTAGTATTGCCTGTGCTTGTTTCTCAAGCTCTGCAACCTTAGTAAAATTTGGTGTAACTGGCTCAGGTGGTGCTTTACCTTCTTTCGTTAATCCTTGAGCTAAATATATATCTTCGGAGATCTTAACAATCTCAGGATCATCCTGTAATCCTTTTATAAATCCTCCAGGCCGTAGCTGATCTTCTTGCTTGGTTAGCCTAGCATATTCAGCCACCATTTGGTCAGATTTATGAGCTTCTTTCCAGCCTTCAAACTGCTCCTCTGCATCAACCTTAAAATGATATTTCCCGATAAATACGTCTGCCTCTTCTTCGGGGGCTTTTGCAGGTAGCCTTAATTCAAACTCTTTCTGTCCTTTTATGGTTGCCCTGCCAAACTCCCACTTTAACTGTTTCGGCGGAGGTGTTATCTCCTTTGGTTTGTATTTTAAGCCTGCTGTTTCTAGGGCTGCTTTCTCTGCTTCCTTTCCTGTAATACCAGCGTCCTGGAGTTTCTTCAGTTCTTGCTGATACATAGCCATCTGTTTAGTAGGAGCTATTTCTTCCTCGGGGAATAATTGACTTGCTTTATCAGCCTCGTCCCCCTTCGTAAATTTATCTAACAGTAGGTATGCTTCTTTAGCTTCAGCAAATATCTCCTCTTCAGTTAGAGGCTTTTCTCGCATAGCCATATCAACTATTTCTTCTACGTCCTCTACCACCCTATCTTCAGCTATTATTGGTTTCTCAAATGGTAAAGTTGTTTCTCCTGTATCAATTATCTGCTCAATCATCGGCGGGAAGTGCTTATTTATAACATCAACAATCGCTGCTCCATACTCTTTGCTGACTATTCCGCTCACGGGAGATCCTACAAAATGGTCAAGGGTTTGAGTAAAAGGTTCTAGCATTTTAGCGGTAGGTTCTACTCCAGCCTGAGTTACCATATTCCTAACCTGTTCACCCATAGCTATCTTAAATTGTGCGGTAGGAGCACTTTTGCTAAGTGGTGTCAATAAAGTTTTACCCAATTTGGTAAGTTGTTGCATAGTAGTAGGAAGATAGGTCGTTTCAACGGTTGGCTTAATAACTCCTCTCAAAGATGCTTGCGTGAGTGCTATGGCATCCTCTGGGTTTTTGACCTGGGGGTTGAGGGCTTTTATTTTATCAAAATGTTGAGTAGCAAACTTAGCAGCAATCTTATCGGCACGACCATAGGCTAGAAATTTAACCAGGCCAGACAAAGCACTTATGCCGGTTGCACCTATTAAAATACCTAATGCTACTACACTTGTTCCCTGTGCTAAAGTAAGAGCCTGTCTAGGTAAAGCCTGATCTCGGTAGGCAGGTAGATCCTCTTGATTTGGACAACGCCGAGCAAGAAAAGTCGCAGCGTCGCCTATCGCATAGCTTGTTGTTTCTAGGACTGGTTTCCAGGTGTTGACAAAAGTTTGCCCGTAGCCTTCGGGATACATCCAGGTATAAGCGTCCTGTGCTTTCTGCCAGGCATCTAGCCACCAGTATCCGGTTTTCTCCTTTTCCTCAGTCTCTATCGTTCTTATAGTCTCATCAAGAATATCAATCTCTTCTTCTGGTTTTGCTATTCCTTTAACTACCTCATCCAGAAAATAAGGCTCTTCTTCGGGTTTTATCTTTATCTCTTCAACTAGACTGTCGAGAAAATGAGTCCCTTCAGGTTCTTCGGGTTCTTCGGGCTCTTTCTTTTCCCACCAATACGGTTCTTTCATCTTGCGCCTCCCAGTGCCCGAATTTCATCATCACTCCAGCCTTTTTCTTTTAGATATATTGCTGCTTCTCTTCCCTTTATCCCCGGGTGATCTTTAACTATTTGCTCAAGATCTCGTCTGATGTCTTTTCCCTCAAGAGTAGGTTTTGTTTCTTCTTTCCCTTCCCACCATCGCTGCACTGTGCTCAACACTTTTTCTGCTGGCTTAAAGAACCAATGCGTTTCCGGCTTTTCCTCAAATACTCCTTTAAGTGCTCTTTCTATCTTATCAAGAATACCGTCCTTTTCTCCTTCTTCGCTCTTGCTCATAATTAAGTGTCCCAGGAGACCAGCTTCATTCTGTAAACCCCCCCATAAAGCCGGCTCGAATCTTTTCCAAATCAGCCATCCTTTTTGTGTTCTACTCAATTTGGGTTCTTGTATAAGAGCTTCCAAAAATTCCCCCCCAGTCATATTTACAGGCAGTAGCCCCTTTTCCCTTTCATCTGGCACTTCTTTCTTAAATCTTTTATCGTCTCTAACACCAACCACAAAGGCTAAAGCTCGTTGTCTGTCAGTAGCACTAGGTTCTTTTGTCATCTTCCCGGTTTTAGTATTAAATAAGCTCTTATATGCTTCAGTTATATAATCACTGTCCTTGTCCCCCAATCCAACCAAAGCGGTTCTCAACCCCTCTGATAGTTCAATCTCTCTACCTTCCTCTTTTGAGAATTGTCCCGCTATCTTCTCAGCGTATTTTTGGTTCTCCTCACCCAATAGTTTGCCCGCAACATTCATAATATCAGTCGTCTTTGCCTTAGCGATAACCTCCTTCATTTTCTTTTTGAATAGCTCTTTAGCTTCGAGCTTCTTAAATGGAATTTTCTCCCCGCCGAGCCACCAGCCTGTTTCTACAATGCTTTTCCATTTGTTTACCGCTTGATCGTGTCCGAGTATTTTTTCATCTAAGGCAAACTGCAGGAATGCGACCCATTCGATTTTATTCTCTGCCTCTTCAGTTATCCCTTCTCTAGCCACTTCTCCATCAATGCTTACACATTGTTCTTTAAGGGCTGTCTCAAGATCTGCTACAACTTCCTCTTCATCCAGTTTGCTTATCTTTCCCACAAGGCCAAGAGCTTCTGTTATCTCTTCTTCTTGTTCTTTATTTATATCGAGCACCCTTAAAAAATGGGGAATTATTTTAACGAAGTCCTCATTATCAAATCCAAGATCACCAAAGGTTTTCATCCAGTTAAAAGTTTTTTCCAGGATTTTTATATTGAAGTCCCTCTTAGTTTTGTCTCGATCATCCCGATAGTCTCTCTCTATCTTCTTTTTCTCATCGTCATATTCAATCTTCTCCATTTTGCGTGTATATCTTTTATCCGCTAGTGCTTCTCCTATTTCTCGTGCTTCCTTTATCCTTTCCCTTCTTGCTTCCTCTTCTTTCCTTCTCGTTTCCTCATCCTTTTCAATTTCCTCTTTAATGGTTTTTCTGGTCTCTTGCCACTTCTCCTGGATCTTCTCAAGTCTCTCCTTTTCCTTCTCTTCCTTTTCTGTTTTCATTTCCTTGCCAAGAGAACGAATGTAATCTATTCTTTCTTGTCTCTCTTTGGCTTTCGCTTCCTCTTTGTCGGCTTCAGCTACTATTGCCTCTTTGATTTCCTTGCGCTTGTTCTCCCAGTATTCCTTTTGTTTCTCTAGTCTGTCTTTTTGCTCGGCTTTCTTTTCTGCGGTCAGCTTTTCACCAGCAACGTCAACCTCAGTAATCATAAGTCGCCTTGCTTCAGCTTCTAATCGGGCTTGTTCTGCGTCATCCGTCATAGCCTTCAGGATGTTCCCCCTCGTTCTTTCAGTTTGAGCAGCATTTTCTTTTTTCCTGGCTTCCTCTAAAGCATAGAGATATTTATTATGAAGTTCGCCAGGCTTAAATTTAGCCTCAAGTCTTGCCTCTTCAGCTTCTTTAACTTCGGTTTCTTTAGCCTCAAGTTCAAGCTCTTCCATCCTCGTTGGTGGTCTAACTGCTGCTCTAATTCTTTCGTAGTAAGCCCCTAGCTCTTCTCTTCTTTTTTCCGCTTCTTCTTTCCTCTCAGTCGTTAATTCTCTACCCCTGGCATCTATCTCTTTAATTCTGGCTTCTCTAGCCTCTCTTTCCAGTCTATCAGCCTCTTTCTCCTTCTCCATAGCCGTAGCTATATTTTCTCGCCTTTCCTCGTAAATAGCTTCGTTTCTGAGCTTTCTCGCTTCTTCCAATTTAGTAATTCTTTCTCTGTAATACTTATCTTCCTCTAACTCTGCTCCTCGCTTTGCTATTCTCTGCTCAGGTGTAAGCCTTACCTCTTCCCGTTCCCATATTCCAGCAGGTTCTTTTATTAACTCTCCTCCCACCATTCTAAATTGAACTCCCCTTGCTTCCGGCCTAAGAGCCTCAGCTAATTCCTGTGGTGTTGCTCTAGCTCTAGGAGCTGCTGCAGTAGGTCTCTCTGCTGCCTCTTCAGGTGCTCTTTCTCCCCATACCATTTTTCGAGCTTCTGAAAGCGGGATACCTGCCATCGTAAGGGCAGTTACTTTTTGTGCTGGAACTCTATCGCTTTGAAGTATAGCTTGAACCCTGTCCCGCAGTTTTGTTTCCTTACCTGTTGCTAACATCTCTGCCTCGTGCTTCTCTCGTAGCCTCGCTTCGGCGGTTTCGGCTGCCTTAATTTTCTGACCCAACTGTATAACACTTGCCCTGCCTTTGGGATCAAGCATCATAAAATCTTTGCTGCTTAGTATATCGGCTATCTGTTCTGAGGTGGTTTTTTCTCTTTTTCTACGTTCATAAGATCTCCTTGTCTCTTCGGGAGAAAGCCTGTATCCCATTCTTTCGGCTTCGCTGTAAGGAAAATTAGTTTTCCACCATTCCTTTGGTAATTCCTGACCAGCATACCATTCGTGTTGATATTCTTGGCCTTTGGGCCATCTTAATACATCAGCTAATTCGTTGCCATTCATTTGTTTTGCCTCCTGTGCATATAATTTCATAAAAATCAAATAGTTTCAGGCAATCCCCATCTTTCAGAAACTCTTTGATAAAAAGGGCCCAACTCTGGACTAAAATAAGCATAGGAACGGGGTTTATAGTGAGCTTCGGCTGCCTTTCTATGTTCAGGCTCAACATATTCTTCATAGCCTGGTATCCCCTGGATATATTCAGTCAGTTTCCGTTGAGCTTCCTCTTGAATTTTTGGCCATACATCTGGATACTCACGTTTTATCATATCCTGCATCGCATAGGGGTCTCTTGAAGCAGAAACAAGACTACCCTGAGCACTTTTCCAGAAACCATACATTAAATCTTGTAATATATTGGACATAAGCCTCTTAACGTCAGTATCAAACCGAGCAATTTCAGCTTGTTTCAATGAGCTACGGGAAATGGGAGATGTGTCAATACCTCCCCTCGGAGGTTTAGATAAAACATTAGCTAAATCATCACCAGAGCTTGTAATACCTAAAGGTCTTTCCTCTCTTTCCGACCCTGGTAAATAACGCCCAAACTCAGGTGATTCTGCGAGAGTTATTCCTTGCATAAATGGTCTGCTGGTTTGCTGCGTCTGTTGCGTCTGTCCATAGCTTCCACCGTAGGACGTGCCGTAGGCTTGGCCGTAAGATGTATAAGGGGAATTAGACCCTAGTTTATTGCGATAATAGGTAGATATATACATTTACACCTCCCGAGTTTTGAAAAATTGCTATATTTTGCATCCGACCTTTCTCCCCTCGCCCGAAAATAAAAATGGGGTATGCTCTACCCCCCCTGGGTCAGCGACTTCCTCCACCCATACCTCCTGGATCAAGAGCTTTTCCTCGTAAGCCTCATAAGCCTTATCTACCTTCTCCATCAGTTTCTTTAACCCCTTCCAATTCTCGCCAAACATACGAACCTTTAAGCCTTGCTTTGACGACCAGCCTATAAAATCGTCGCTGTCTATCCACAACCTCAAGTCGAGCTGCTCATCATTTACGATAGAGACAACCAGACTCGTCCAGTCTGTTAGCCTGATCCTTCCTATCTCTTCCCGCTTTACATTAAAAAAGGTATCCCTTCCTATCTCTTTCTTCTTATGCTTCATCTATTTATCCTTGCTGTGTAATACAGGCTTTAGCCTGTGTTCATACGCACCCCAAAGGGTGCGGTTATAATTACCATAGAACCTGCTCTCTTTCCTTTTTTCTATCCTCATCGGTCTGGCTCAATTTAATAGATAACCTTTCCGCCTCGCTCCTGTCTATCTCCACCCCCGCAGCTATCCTGTGGAGGTATCGTTGGATCTGAGCTACCAGGAACATATTTATCGATGCTCTTGCTCCCGGATTCCCAACCACAGGCTCACCCTCAAATTGCTCAGTCAAGTAACCCTTAAAATCTATCTCCTCAAAGATATAGTTAAGTGGTAGCTTGTCGCCCTTACCTGGTCTATGACTAGCGCAGCACGTAACAAAATTATCAATACACAACTCACCACCCTTTGACTCTGGGACCAACGAAACAAGACCCAACATTTCGTGGTACTTTCCTTCTCCCAGGGCTTCGCAGAATACACATCTATTGCTGTCTCTCTCAAAAACCTGCTTCCTGATCTTATTATAGAAGCCAACTTTGCTTAAACCGTCTCCCTTCACAGATTTGCGTTTCCAGAGACGCTTGGATCTTCTCTCTTCTTGCTGTTCCTTCTGCCGTTTCTCTCTGCAAGATCCACACAGGAGAATATAGTCTGCTATACCTGGGCTGTCTCCATTCTCATTAACTCTGACGAGCCGGAGATCATCCTTTCTTTTCAAGCAACCAGGGCATTGATACAAACCACCATATTGACGACCTAGCTTGTCCAACAACGCCTTTCTGATGTGATAACGAGAAAGAGCTTTATTCTTATCCTCTTGCTCCTCTCCTGCAAACTCCTCGGGTGTCTTTGTTAGCTTTCTTTTGATTTCTCGTTCAACGATTGCCTCCTCTGGCTTAAAGAGTTTCGAAACAATATCAACGATTCTCTCCTCACCCTTGACACTCACTCCCTCATTGATACTATATGCTGCGGAGGTGCTTAGTGGCCTAGTCCTAGTGTCCATTATAGTAACCTCCCCGCCTCGGTGTCTCTCACCAGACATCGGGGCTTATTTTTTGATATTTGATTGTCTTCTCTTCTCTCAAACCCTCTCTAATCAAAGAACATACGCTTTATTTCGCTTTATGCTCCTTTTACGCAATTAGAACTCGTGAATAAGCAACTTTATTTCTTTCTAAGTAGTATATGTTACCTCGACTGGAGAACTTCTTTACCTCGCTTTCCCTTAACGTCAAAGAACAAGTTTTAAGTAACTTAGATAAGACTGACCGCTTTTGCTAAATCTTCTCGACCCACGTGAAGATAAATCTCTGTTGTTTTTATAGATGAGTGCCCCAAAAGAACCTGAACTATTCTCAAATTCCCTGTCTTGTTATATATCTTGGTAGCGAAGCTGTGTCTTAGTGTATGAGGAGTCATATCAACGTCTATCTCGGAGTCGTTTTTCAACTGCCTAATAATGTTCTCTACTTGCCTGGTGGATATCCTTTTTCTTTGCTTGGACACAAAAAGAGGATCGTTATTCTCCTGCGGGTAATGGCTGTCCTCATTGAAATCTAAAAGCTCTCTTATGGCTTCTCTCGCTTTCTCGTTCAAAGGGATGATCCGCTCTCTTTTGCCTTTGGCTACCTCTTTTCTTACCTTTAGCTCTTTCTTGATACGCCCATTGAGAACATCCCCTACATTAAGCCCAGTAAGCTCAGATACTCTCAACCCCGTATTCAAAGCAAAGACAACAATAGTCTTGTTTCTAGTATAAAAGGGATCCTCTTCCCAGAATGAGGATAACACTTTCTCTACCTCTTGCTCAGTAAGATATTTAATGGACTTCATTCCTTACCCTCCTCATCTATATCATCTTTAGGAATAACAACCTCATCTTCAGTCCCAGGATTGATAAAAAGCCGATCCCCGACAAGTCTCTCACTCTTTACTTCTATATATCTTCTCCATAGTCTATCATAAATACCGCCGTCCTCTTCTCTTACGTGTCTTCTTATCATCTCTCCCCACCTTCCAGAAACTTATCCAGGGCAGCTTTAGATATTCTCCATTGATAACCAATTTTCCTTCCCGGGATCTTCCTCTGTCTCAATAGCTTATACATTGTATTTAGGCTCATCCCTAGATATTCCGCTGCGTCCTTGACAGTCATAATGTCTTTACTCATCTCTCCCCCTCACATCCACATTGTCAAGGTTTAGCTCGATACTCAGTTTTCCGTTCTCTTCCCTGGAGAGACCATAAACAAGAGCTACTTTGTCCAAAACCTCTACCACTTTGAGTAATGCCTTTTCGTTAGTCTCTGTCATCTTCCCCTCCTTTAATCAGGATACCCCTATTATAGCAGATAGTTTTAATTTGTCAAGTTTTGTTAGAATCATCCGCTATCTCTTATAAAGAGAGGAAGAACGACTAATTGAGAAAGAGCAAAAGCTAAAAATGGGGGGTTAAGGGGGAAATATATATAAAAAGTCCCTGTAACCCAGAACTGCCCTGAGATACCGAAAAAATAAAGCTCAGAAAAGTAGAGCAAAGTAGGGGAAAGTAAAGCCCTTTTTAGCAAAGTAGGCTACCAGACGCTACTTGACCTTACTTTTCTCAAATACCGCTCTACTTTCTCTTACTTTTCTTTACTGTAATTATCTATAATAGTTATTAACAAAGAACTATAAAGCATTTATAAGTGCTATTTTTCTCTTAGAAGGTCAGGGGCTTGTTTTTTAATCTCTATAACCCGCAACATACCTTCTTTTTGGACAATTAGACCCCTCCCTTTTGCGACTTTTAGGAGTTCCCTAACTTGCGTTTGTGAACAACTCAATTCCTTAGCTGCGATCTCTACAAATATAGAGGGGATAGCTTCTCCTGCGGATTTTCTCTTTAAGATCTCTACTAAGTCATCAGCTCTAAGTTTTGCTTTGGAGACTTCATCCTGAGAAATTTCCATATACCAAAGTCTGTCTCTATCCCTTAAAAGTAATATCGGAGATACTTCCGTTACGGTCTTAAATTTGAAATATGTCCTTTTCGCATTGGGATACTTCTGCTTGTGTGCTCTGGTTATAGCTATTTGTGAAACAGCGGGATTCGTCCAGTATTTTGATCCGTGAAACATCTCAAAAACGTTATCTGGGTTTATGTTTGGTTTTCCGTCCTCTTCCCTTTCTTTCTTAAAATGGGTGGTCAGGATAGGAAAACACTTAAAGTCGGTTGCTATTTTATTCAGAGCTTTAGAGGTTCTTCGGGCTATCGTGTCGTTGTTTAGACTTTCACTATCCGAGACAAAATTGTTTAACGGGTCAAATATCACTATGTCGGGTTTATAGCTCTCCAACCAACTATTAAGAAAAGGTCTCCCTTCTTTCCTATCCAAGAGAAAATCGATATTTTGAGGTTCAACTATGGTCAATCTTTTTAAGTCATCTTCTATTGTTCTCCCTAGCACACTCTTTAACTCAACAATTTGTTTTCTTGCTTTATCGTTTATATCCCCTCGTGAGTTCTCCCCGCAGAAATAGAGAACTTTCACGGGCTTTTTGATGGGGAATTTACCTAGAAAGGTTGTCCCTGTTACCGCACAAAGGGCTAATTGTAAGCAAAAGGTGGTTTTTCCCTCTCCATCTGTGGCTGCAAGTATGGTATATCTCTCAGGAACCACAAATCCTCCACCTATGGGACTGGGGCTTTCAATAACAGGAGCATTCAAAGACTCTAGGAGTGTCATACTTTTCTTTTCGTTAGTGCTTTCTCTTTTAAGGCTGATTAGCTCTGTCTCTGTGAACTCAACTATGCTTGGTATTTCTATTCCCTCGTTGGTCTGGTTAATAATTTGCGATCCCAATATCTTGGCTTTTCTTCTGAGAGCTAACCCTCTTAGTTCTTCTGCAAGCACTTCGGTTAGTCCAGCTCCAACGTCTTGGTCAAGTTGTAGTGTGCGAAGGAAAGCCAAAGGGATATCTTCTGCGGTCTTGTCTTTTAGAAAAGCAATAACGGTTTTGGGATGTATCTTACGATTCTGCTCGTATAGTTCAATGACCGCTTGATAAATTATTCGATGCTTGGAGGAATAGAAAACCTCTCTTCCCAAACCGCCAAAGATCTTAACTACTTTAGGTATTGTTTCCTTAGCGTCCTCTGATAATAGATCGCCTAAAATACTTTGCTCTGTGCTATAATCGTAGTCCTTCACTCCTTTGTCTCCTATCGTTTTAATTTCTACCTGGGGATATTAAAGACAATAGCTTTAAGATCCTTCAAGGCGTGGCAAAAGTCGTTTGCTTTCACCGTGTCGTCGTTGTTATAGAAGCCTTTAATGTGCTTCTGTAGCTCTGCGCTATTAGGAAAAACAAATTTGATTTGCCTTCCTGTTTTAACATCTACAAATTTATGACCCATCGCCTTGAGAAAGCTCGCAAGGTAAAGGTCTGCGGTGGCATAGCTATCTTCTTGATTGTTCATTTGTTACTCCAACTGGGTGCGGTTTTTATCTCCCTAAATACCGCACTTGACAAAGTATGATTTTGTGCTAATAATTCCTAAAGCAAAAGGGGGCCTGCGTAGTTCTAAAAAACTGCGTCCTTTTTGTGCGTCCAGCACGGAATCTTATAAGGCCAAAGAGACCGGGGGAGATCAACGCTCCTCCGGTTTCCGTTTTATGTCAAACATAACTCTTCCCCTGATTACTTTTCCCAGATTCACGAACCTCTATTCCCTTCTTTCTCGCTTCTTCTGGATGCGCTTTCCAGTAGTCATCAACTTGCTTGCGTGCTTCTGCCATAGTTTGGTCCCATTCGGATTTTTCAAAGATCACAAACTCTTTCGGAGTCCCTAACATAAATCTTGCCAACTCAAAAACAGCAATTCGGAGGACATACTCAGATGGATAGTCCAGTTTATCAACGAGCATTTTGAGGATCTTGGAGGATCTCTCATTTAGTTCAACCTTCATTTTTTAGGTCTCCTACTATATAGTCTTTTTACTAGTTTTCAGCCCTTAGAGCCGTGCCCATACCGCTTTTCAATTAGTTTTCCCAATAGTTTTCCTAACCTTTCCCTTCTTCTCGCTTTATCAAAAAGTGGCGTTAGATGAGGCACAAACGCTAGTTTTCTCCATAGCTTCTGATACTTTTGACTTACCCTCTGCTGAGATATGCCCTCTTTCCGGGCAACCTGCCTTTGCTTTAACTGGTCAAGAATGTGATACCCAAGAAATCTTTGCTCTTCATTATTTAATCTTCCAAGAACACCTTGCCAAACCACCAGCCTGGTAAAATCAGCGGTATAGGGGCTTTTTTCTGGGGGTGAGTAAAAGATGTTAGGCGTTTTTTCTTCGTCTATCTCAAAGGGGTATTCTTTTCCTTCCTTGTCAACCTGAGCTAATTCGCTAAAATGTTTAACCAGTCGGCTACATTTATCTCTTGGTAGTTTTATTGTCTCGGGCTTTATATAAGTCTTGCCCTTAGATTCATTGGTGAGCGGAGGAAAAAGGGAGTCAACCAGTTTCTCAGCTTCCTCTTTGGTTAGCTTTTTTTTCTTGATTGTTTTGATCTTTCTTTTTCTCATTCGCCTGATTCACTAGCTGGGCGCTCTATCAGATTACCATTTCGGCCGAGAGAGACCAGCTCGCTGCCATCTATTTATGGTTGCATCCATCGCCATCTACCCCTTCATGTTTCTTGTGATCGCAAAGTAGGATCTTCACCACCTTTTTTATCCAGTCCTGTTTGTCTGGAGGTTCTCTCTTCTCTACCTCAGAAACGTGAAGTCTTTCAGAGAACGTCATCTCTCTTTACCCTTGACTTAATTAAAATAAATACTAATAATACAATAGCGCACACAGCGCTATATGGTAACAAAAATGGGGCCCAGAGGGCGTGGAACCTCTCTGGAGATCACAGGTATCGTTCTTCCCATCCCATTCACGTTACCATTTAGGCCGGGAGCTTACCCCTCCCGGCTTTTTTTATTCGTAGCCTCCATAATTACTGTGTCTAATCCTCTCTCAATGAGTTCTTTTTTTAAATACAGGACTTCCTTGTTTGCTTCCTCGGCGAGACCCCAGACTACGTCAAATGTTTCTTGGAGTTGTTTTTGCCAACCCTTTTTCAACGCCAATTTGAATAGTTGGCGTATTCCCTTTAGAGCTTGCGACTGCATGTTAGTCATTTCCTGTTGATATCTTATTTTCTCTGGTTTACTACCCCAAGTATCTATGGTTATCCGTTTAAGTGTTGTGAGAAACATATAAATTTGTTCGACATGCTGCCAATCTCGTTCATCCAGCTCCTTTGGAGATAAAAACTTCTTATCGTAGATTTTTACCTCTCGGCTTACTTTTTCCAGTATATAATGGGCGAGAGGTAGAGAATAACGGAGTAATTCGTCTTTCATAAATAGGTAGTAGCTCGCCGCATCATACTCTGGGTGATCTCCTCGAATAATATAGGACACTAGCATATCCGAATACTCACGAATTGCTTGGCGAATAAGGTCTACAAATCTATCTTCTGTTCGCCATTTAAGAAGAAGCGAATAACTCACTTTCGCTCGCTTGGCTATTGCTTGTAGGTTAAAGTTCCTATTATAAGCTAGGTGTAGGAGTGCAGCGTGATATTTTCCCTCAGGAATCGGATATGGCTTTCCCCGGGGAGTTCCTTTACGAGGTTTTTTCTTACAAGAGTAAACATGAAGCTTAAATCGAATCCATAGATCCAGACTAGCGGGTAGTTGAAACATAAGCGTTACCTCCATTATTTGACATTAGTAATAATTATAGCACAAAAATTACTAATGTCAAGTGCCTACTTTTTTATAATCCATCAAAGTCCATTACTGGAAAAGAAGTCCCTTCGAATTAGCCCCAGCTAATACAGGTGGTTTCAACAGGAAAAATTAGAGAGGACACATCAACCTGGGTTAGCTATCTAAGGGGGAGTAGACTAGCATTGGCAGGTCAACAATTTCTTATTTTTTGCTAGTCCTAAATCTAATTGTATGTGACTGTGCCCCGGGCAAGATTGGGCCACGTCATAAGATTTTAAGCAACAATGAGTTTGGGGAAGGTTAAAATAGCTCTTTTGGTAAGAATAGGCGGATTTAAAAAGCTTGTCTGGTAAGGGTTTGAGAGAAGAAAGGCGCTTATCAGCTTGCTAAAGAGTTAAAAAGGAGGCAAGAAAAGAAAAAAGAAACTGGTTGCCAGTTAAGGTAACGTTTGGTATTATGGATTTATAAGGATATTAATTGATGGGGGGAGGGAAAGCAATGAAAATCTGGCGTTGGCTACTTGTTGGTATTGGCATTTTTATTCTCGGATTTGTCCTCGGTCATTTATTTTGGGGAACATACTCGGGAATAGATGAATACAAGGTTTTTCGGGACACTCTCACATTGACTTTGTCTTTTTCTGCTTTAGCCGCAGCGGTGTTAGGTCTAGTTATCCACAGATTAATTTCCCAAGATTTGGACGGTCGGATGAAGAAGTACATGGAAGATGTAGAGACCAGAGCTGAGAGGGCAATAAAAGAAAAAACAGATGAAGTTGTTTGTAGAATTTATATGGACCTTAGTCTGGTCTACTGGAAAGATTATGAAGTAGATTACATTGAGATAGATGGCAGGCTCGAAAAACCTAAGCAACATTATTTAAATCTAGCTATAGAGCAATCTGAAAATGCTTTAAAGGTCGCCGAACGTCTAAATGAAAAAAAGTTTGGGAGGCTTAGATACATGGTTAAGAATAATCTAGCTTATCATCTTGCTGTGAGAGGCTGGCCTGATGATGCTAAGAGAGCTATTCCCCTAGCGGAAGACGCTTACAACAAACGGTGGGATTATGATTACAAAGATACCTGTAAGTGGGTTGAGACATATGCTTTTGTATTGATAAAATTGGGCAGTAAAGGACAACAGAAGGAGGGCGTGGAATTAGTCAAAGGAACATTAAAGCGGGGGGATTTACCTACTGAGCTTAAACAATATATCGAAAAGAAATATAAAAAGATTTTAAATTAATCTGGTGGTCCAGGTGAGCCAGGAACTAAGATCATCAGAGGAACCCCTCTTTTATGATTTCTCAAATAATTTGAGACTATCATAAGTTAAACTATTATTAGCACAATTAAATTTTTTGTCAACCCCCCTCAAAAAGCCGTAACCCCCAAAGGTCGAATCCTTAATTCTTCTCAACTTTTTCAATTTTATTATCGGTTTGTTCGAAATATCAGGATTTCTGGCGGTTCTTTAAGAGACCTTGTTGGTGTCCAAATAGTGTCCTTGTGAGAGACGAGAATGGGAATTTCTTTCTGCAGTCAGTGCAAGTGTAAAACAATACAATTTCTTGTCAAGATTTTAATCCTTCAAATAGTCCACGACAGCTTCTCTAACCAGCTCAGTCCGGAATCGGTTCGTCTTTTTGGAAACCTTATTTAGCATATCCCAGTCTGATTTTGAAAAAGATGGATAGATCCTTTTTATACCCCTAGCTGAATGAGCGTCAAAATTAAAGGTGTTCCTCTCAAATGTTCGCCTGTTCAGAAATCTTTTTACTACCTCTCTTATAAGTTGAGCTGTTGCTTTTCCCTCCTTTCGCGCCATCTCTTCTAACTTCTTTATCTGTGAAGGATAAAAACTTACATGGGAGGCTTTGATAAGTGGCTTGTCTACCTCTGGGCTTCTTCGCCTTATTTTCACTGCTACTCCAATAGCAATATTGATTATAGAGCTTTTGTTTTTATGCCTAGTGTGCTGGCGTCCAGTGGCGGACAATAAAGCTTATCCAGGGGGGAGACTGGAAAATTTTAGATAAAATTACGGTAGCCGAGCCTCCCCAGATACCGGTGAGGGGAAGGATAAATATCAACACCGCCACAAAAAAGGTTCTGGAGGCTTTGCCAGGGGTTGATTCTTCCTTGGCCAAGGCTATAATCAACTATGGGGACAGTAAAAAGGGACCTTTTAATGAAATGGGAGAAATACTGGAAATCCTTCTAATGGAAAAATTGGGCTTTAATGGGAAAGACGATGATGAAGATGGCTATATCGATGAAGAAGATGAAACCGAGGCGATATTCCGCAGTATTTCCAACCTCATTACCACTCGCTCTAACTGCTTCACTATTGTCTCTCAGGGAGAGGTGGTGCGATCCGAGGAAGTGGTAGCAGAAAAGAAGCTCAAGGTAGTGGTGGACAGAGGCACCTCTCCTCTCAAGATCAAATATTATCGGGAACTCCCAGAAAATTAATTTACTTTACCGGTCCTTTTTCTCTAAGCAGCGACTTTCTCATATCGATCCTTCGCGGAGGCCAGCAAAAAATGAGGGAAGTACACCAATAGAATGTTCTTTCTTTTTGGTGAAATAGGACAGGGCTCCTCGGATTGACTGCGATAACGACTCTTTTTTCTCTTTCCTTCAATTAACCATATCTTTGTACCTCAGCAATGCACTCCTCAAATACCGAGAGCACTCGCTCCACCTCCTCATCACTTATTACCAGAGGAGGCTTGATCTTTATTACATTCCCCAATCCTCCGTATTTAGATATCCCGAACATAACACCTCTTTCAAGACCCAGCTTTACCACCTCATTAGCTTCTTTCACTGCCGGCTCTTTACTATCTCTATCCTTAACCAGCTCTATTCCTATAGCAAGACCTGGACCTCTAACATCTCCTATGATTTCGTATTTTTCCTGTAAATTCCTAAGATGAGCTATAATATGCTGATTTAACCTATTGCACCTCCCCAGAAGCTTTCCCTCTCCCAGAACATCAATGGTGGCAAGGGCTGCTACCAGTGAAAGGGGAAAATGAGCAAATGTAAAGGCATTCTCACCTGCATCGAATCTCTTTAAGTTATCCCTTACTATTATACCGGCTAAGGGGAATCCTCCAGCAACTGCTTTACCAAAAACTAAAATATCAGGAACAACCCCATAAAGCTCAGCAGCAAACATCTTCCCTACCCTTCCAAAACCGGTCTGGATCTCATCCCAGATGAGAAGAATACCCTGGCGATCGCAGATCTCTCTTACCTCCCGGTGAAACTCGGGAGGGAAAGAGATCTGTCCTCCGTTGCCCTGAACGGGTTCCATCATTACCGCAATTATTCCGGCATCTTTCTCTTTATCAATAGTATCTTCAATAAATCGGGCACACTCAAGATTGCAGGAAGGGAAGCTCAGGTTAAACTTGCAACGATAGCAGTAAGCCTCTGGCACTTTAATCACATTTTCCTTAAAGTAAGAGAAAGGTCTTTCTGGATCAGTCCAGGAGGCGGCCATTGTGGGAAGATTTCTCCCGTGATAGCCGTGCTCGAAGGCGATAAAATACTTGCCACCAGCTCGATTTTTCATGGCAAGTTTCATGGCACTTTCTGAGGCTAACGATCCTTCCAAACAGAGATTAACCCGGTTAAGATCAGCGGGAGCAATCTGGGCTAATTTTCTAGTAAAAAGAAGCAGGGGAACGCTATCTAAGTGATAGGCAATGTGGGTAGCTTTTTCCAGTTGTTTCTTAACTGCCTCTATTACCCGGGGATGATTGGCTCCTATGTTAAGAGAGAAAGCCTGGGAAGTGCAGTCAATGTACTCTTTTCCCTCACTATCCCAGAGTTTGGCACCTTTTGCTCTGGTAACTATTATCCCAGGACGTCCTCCCCAGCCATCCAGCAAAGCCCTGCGACCTGCCAGGATCTCATCATAGGTAATTTTGTCAAACATTAAAGATACCTCCTTATTCAGTGCTTCTAACAGACTTTACCGAGCGCTTCTTTTAAGATACTCATCCCCCGATCAACATCCTCGGTCGTGATGAATCCATAGCCTCGGTCTCTCATCAATCGTCTTATTGTGCCTTTGGCCATCTTGTCATTCTCCTGAAACTGTACTGCTTGTTTTTCTTTTACTTTGCCTTCTCCCTTAGCCCCTTCCCCGGTTTAAACTTGGGGACTTTTTTGGCTGGGATTTGGATAGTTCCTCTGGTCTGGGGGTTGACTCCTTTTCTTGCCTTTCTTTCCATCACCTGAAAAGTGCCAAAACCGACTAAAGTGACTTTTTCTTCTCTGTCCAGGCAGTCGGTTATTGCTGAGATTAGTGCATCGACCGCTTCCCTGGATGTTTTTTTGTTAGTCCTATCTGGTTGGCTACTTTCTCTACTCATTCTGCCTTGTTCATCCTTTCTCCTCCTTTGCCAGTTTTGGGTCGGTTCTATCTTAGCTCAAAAGTGGGCCGTGTCAAAAAGGGCCTGGTGGAATTTCGGTGAGCGTGGTTTAGAGGTAGGTAGTATAAGGTAAGATTTTTAAGGTGTAGGTTTCTGTGATATGAAATTATAAACAGTTAGAAAGATTTTTGTAAGTGAGGGTTGACTAATAACTCCTTTTTTAATTATCCTTAAGTTGTCTGTCCTCTTGTCGGTCAAAAAATGAAATCTGCGCTAGAGCTCGCCAGACTCTTTAAACCATGACAAATTGACAACCACTGAAATTTACCTTAACATGTCCCCAGAGGACGTAATTAGGGAGTTTTGAACAAGTGGTAGTTTCGTATATAACTTGCTAGGCGAAATGCTAACAAGATGACACCTGAGGAGAGATGAATAATGACTAAGGTGGGTTTGGTGAAGGGCGAGAACCGATTTATCAACGTCTTTCAAGCTTTGCTGAACGCTGGCGAGGAGGTCAAACAAAAGATTCAGGGAAAAGTGTTGATCAAGGTCAATACTGTTATGAAGGGTGCTCTTCTAGCCAACACTCATCCGGAGGCGAGGAGACCGCTTAAACCCGCTCCCAGAATAGATGTCCTTTTGAGCTGGAAGAAGTAACTTGGTGAAGAATGCCGAATCCAGGATAAAACAAAGAACATAGAACTAAAGATTGAGATTCCAATCACGCCACATATGAGGAAACAGGGAGGGCCGGAGAGAATTCGAAAAAGGAATCTCGCACCAGAGCCCTCCAAACAGATTGACACGTGCTGAGGTGTACTTCAACTTATGCGCGGAACACTGTGAGCACAACTATCGACTCAATACTCTCGAGCTTCTCGAAGCAAACCAGCGGATCCATCCTCTTGGGGCAATAATGATCTAGGCTAGGTCTTTCTCAACAATCCGTTCCAGCTCACTCTCCCAGGAATCATGGGTATCGAAATGCTGGTTGGGATCACGGAATATCACATAAGCCCAGTACAAGGCAAATATCCCTAAAGTGATAATCGAAAGAAAGATGTAGAGCCCGTATGATCTTCGACGAAGAGGATTAGTGGGAGTGGTAGTGAAAGAGATTCCCTTCTTGCTCAAGATCTCTGCTATCCTTCCGAAAAAGGCTATCTCTCCCTGCTCATGATAGTAGTAGTCCATGGTCAGGTAGTAGAGGATGACCAAACCAATGATGATCGCGGGAATGGCAAACAACCCAAGTGCTCTCGCAAGTGGTGAGAGATTGCCCAGATAACTCAAGATGAGCCACAGGCCAAATAGAAGATTTGAATGAGGTGCTTCTCTTCTGTTCAAGAGGGGGTCCACTTTCATTAAAGTCTCGGTCTCTTTTTCAAACTTCTCCTTTATCAGGCTGGAGAGTTTCACCTTCAGTCTCTTTACCCGATGGAAATGCTCGTTTCTCCTCTTGTAAAGGAGCCAGTTATACCACCATACGTAGATAGCTACCAGAAGAGAAACGATCATGGATACGATCCTTCCCGCACCAAATCCAGCAATCCATCTCCCTATGACTCCGACGATAATGCTGATGATGATGACTACAAGGAGAAACACGAGATACAACCCGAAGGAGAGTCTCCTGTCCGTCTTTTTTCTTTCCTGCAATTCTGCAATTGTTTCTGCCATTCTTCTACCTCCTGAAATAGTTTCGTGGGTTAGGCCACCTCCATGATCAGTAACCTCCCCACATTAAATTTGGCATAAGACCTAGTGATATTAGGATTATATGACCAAAAAAATTAATGTCAAGTGTTACATATCAACTTAGGGTGGAAACTAGAGGAATGTTTTCAACCTAATTTCACAAAAAAAACTGGGTTGAAAGCAAGATAATAAAAGCTGGAAAGGTAGGAAATTAAAGCAAAGCAAATACTTAAATTAGCTGCTGGCCAGGCAGTCAGTTATTGCTGAGATTAGTGTATCGACCGCTTCCCTAGACAGGTTCCTTGTTAGCCCTGTCTGATTGGCTACTTCCTCTACTAATTCTGCCTTATTCATCTCACCCTCCTCTTAGTTAGAATTCGTTTTATTAATAATAGTTTTTGTGGAGAAAAAAACAAGTATTTAAGACTCCTTAGTGTACCTGTAAGGCTAGAAATAGGTTAATACTTGAGTTCTTTTAGCACTATCTAATGCTGATTTGCCAAGGAAAAAGAGGTGAGGAGATTTGTGGGGACCACTAATTAAGTGAGGATATGAGTAATCACGAATAAATAAGAAAGATACAAAAATGGCATCAATCTATAATCTAGGATATTGATAAAATAAGGATTTTAGTTCAGAGGAAGTAGCCAATGTCGTAGAATTAGACAGAAGGCGACAAAAGAATTTAAGGAGCACTCTTAAAAAGCTCTTTTGCTTTATCTACAGCTGAAGCAGCATCAGGAGCATAACCATCGGCTCCTATCTCATCAGCATAACTTTGAGTAACGGGAGCACCTCCGATGAAAACTTTCACCTTGTTTTTGAGATCGGAATCTCCCACTGCCTTGACGACATCCTTCATGGAGGGCATAGTAGTGGTAAGGAGGGCTGAAAGTCCTAGTAGATCTGCCTTCTTTTCCTTAGCTGTCTCTATGAACTTCTCAGGACTCACATCCACCCCCAAATCAATTATTTCGAATCCTGCCCCTTCTAACATCATGGCCACCAAATTTTTACCTATATCGTGAAGATCGCCTCTTGCTGTACCTAGAACTACTGTACCCACTCCTTTGATATTTTTATCAGCTAAGATTGGTCTTAGAATCCCCATGCCTGCTTTCATAGCTCGAGCGGCAATGAGAACTTCAGGAACATAGAACTCATTAGCTTTGAACTTGGCTCCCACTACACTCATTCCCGCTACCAGACCTTCATTTAAAACTTTTTCCACATCTTCTCCTTCATCAAGAGCTCTCTGTACCAGCTCTTTAACCTCAGGAGCTTTCCCCTTAATTACGTTATCCGCAATTTGCTTTGAGTTCATTTCTCCTCCTATAAAAATTTTCAGTATTATCAAATTTGTAGAAAGAGAGAAACTACTGAAACAGAGCAAAAAATTTAGTATTTTTCTTAGAAACTACTTAGATGAAATTCTCCGGGAACTGTAGCCACATTTGTTAAGAAACAGCAGGGTCAAAATTAAATAACCTAAAGATATACATTGGTTGAAATAGCCATTTTGAGATGATTCATCTTTTTAATATACTCCATATTCTTGGAGAGCTTCCCACATAGCCATGATATTCTCTGGAGGTACATCAGCCTGGATGTTGTGTACAGTATTGAACACAAAGCCACCACTGGGAGCAAGATCCTCTATTCTTCTCCTCACCTCATCCTTTACCTGCTGAGGAGTACCATGAGGAAAGACATCCTGAGTGTCGACTCCTCCACCCCAGAAGGTTAGTTCTTTACCAAACTCCTTTTTTAACTTAGCGGTGTCCATTTTTGCCGCCGAAACCTGAACGGGGTTAAGAATATCTACACCAACCTCTATGAGATCAGGAATCACATCATATACAGATCCACAGGTGTGAAAGAAGATGTAAGCGGGCTTAGGAGCAATTTTTTTGATATATGAGAACAGCTTTTTCTCTCTGGGTTTGACGTATTTTCTATACATCTGTGGAGAGATCATTGTTCCATTTTGCTCTCCCAGGTCTTGTCCTTCCATTACTACGAGTATATAATCTCCCAGCTCTTTTAGAACTATCTCCCAGTAAGCCATTCGTATCTCCAACAATTTATCCATTAGGTAACAGGCCATAGAGGGGTCGGCAGCAAAATCTATATAAAAATCTTCGAAACCTCTGGTCCAGAAACCAAGTTCAAAAAAACCACCCCCTAGAGAACAGACTACAATTGCTTTCCCTTTTTCTTTAAATTCTTTTGCCTTTTCCCTTAATCCTCCGAGCTGGGCAAAATCAGCAGGATTGGGCCAAGGATAACTATCTATTTTTTCTTTATCAATTTCTCCTTTTAGAGGGTGTTTATACATATCATAGTAGTATCCCCCTGCTTTTGGCATTTTCCATCCAATTCTCCATGAATCGGTGAAGTATCTATAATTATCATCCTCCGTGATCTTTGGCTTCTCACCAGCTACGGTACTGGGTATCAGGCCTCGGGTATCAACCTTCAGCTTCTCCAGTATTTCCTCATCCACTCCCGCCAACTGCTGAACAATGTCCACCACAGGTATCTCCTCTTTGGTGATCCCCAAATGATTTAACAATCTCTTGTAAGCAGGCAACATAATCCCGGTGACTGGTGTACTCCCCAGATCAAAGGGAACCCGATCCGGCTCTTTGTGCTGAAGAGCCAGCTTTACTCTCTCCTCCGAGTTTAAATTTTCGGTCATTTGTATACCTCCTCCATCTTTATATTTTCCAAGGTTTATTTATCTATATGGCTAGCGCAATAGCTGGTGCTATATCAAGACGTGAGCGCTTCTCCTGTAGAGAAGCTTTTGCATCTGGACGACGTTCTTTTTATTTAGTAGTGCATTTAGGCACTTTGAGTAAAAGCATACACCAAACAGCTTAGAAGTCATTATAGTATTCTCTTCTGTTATTTTATGGATATAAAACGTATCTCTCTCGACATCAAAGCATGGAATAAATTACCTCTTGATAACTCTAAACCTCAATCTCTAAAGAATCCAGTACTTTCCTTATCCCTCTAAGACACTGTCTGCTGCTTTCTACTCGTCCACCTGCTTCGTCTTCATATTCAGGTTCTAAGGATATTACACCTTTGTAGCCATCGTCGATTAGATTTTTTATTATTTCCCTATAGTTTATTTTGCCTTCTCCCAAAGGAACAGGTCGATAATCCGAATTTTCTGGGGTAAGATCCTTGGCATGAATATGTAAAATGTGTTCTTTTATTTGCCTATAATCATCTGGATATGGAGTTTTTCCTGTGCGCAACGCATTCCCAGGGTCCCACAGAGCTTTAAGGTTACTAGAGTTTATGTTTTCTATTACTTTTCGAGTTACTGACCCACTTCCTAGATAAGTATGGGGACAATTCTCCAATATCAATGTCACTTCCTTCTTTTCGGCCAGTTCCACAGGCCGTTGGAGTTTTTCTTTAATCATCTCTACTACCATATCTTCATTAAGAGTTTCTTCCCTTCGGAAACCAAAGATGCGGATCTTATCGGTAGTGAACACCTCACAAAACTCGATGCAGTACTCTAGAACTCTCATGTGTTCCTCATAGTCTCCCATTTTTGTAATAAAATAATCATCAAATGTCTCCAACTCTTTTTCGCTCTCCTGGAGAGGACACATGAGAAAAAGAGTTGAGGAAATATTGGATACCTTCAACCCAAACTGTTTAATAAGTTTTTGAGCCTGAGTCGCCTCACTTTGTGTCAGATCTTCTATTGTTTTATTCCACAAAGAGTGAATTTCAACGTATTTTATGCCAAGGCCACTAATCACTTTTAAAGCATATTCAAAATCCATACTCACCTGATCTGTTATTATTCCTATTTTAAGCATTTTTGCTTTACTCCTCTTTATTGTTTGCCCTTAATGAGGATTTTGCATATATTTTTGATAGGGAACGGCGTCCAAGGGCTGTATTTGTAACCAAGATGCCATCTCTATCATCTCTTCGGTTAAATTGCCAAAAGCCAGGGTGAAGTGATGTTGCACCCTGTTTACCATAATGGTGTTAACAAAATCTAGAGCTGACACCGCCCTGAAGCCTATTTTAAGATCGCTAACCCAGCCTCCGCTTCCATAGTAACTTTTTTTCTTTTTATCCATTATTTTCCCTGTGGCCAAAAATATCTTAGTTCCCTCATTGGTAATGCGGGTGATTGTGATTGGCCCTGATTTAAACGTCATATCATTGACTATGCCTACCCCTCTCACTGGCTGGCCAGGTCCCTGAGTCCCCAGACTAAAATGAGTTCGATAGGTTACCCCCTTGTTACCCTTTTAATCAAACAACATTAGCTTTAATACTCAATTATAGCGATACTTATGTAATCAGCTTGTATCAATGGTTTGTTCATAATTAACAGTCACACTCACTTAGTTATAAGGTCCCGCCTGTTTGCGAAGTACTGGATGTAGTTTTCAACAAAGAAGTTACAAATTGCATCTATTACTGACTGCTAAAAACATAAACTCTATTTCTACCAAATTGTTTGGCTCGGTAAACTGCAGAATCAGCACGCTTTATTAGCCCATCTTTATCATTTACATCTATAGGAAAACTTGCCACTCCGATGCTAATAGTTATTTTGTTATGAGGTTGGCTCTCCTTTTCACCCTCAAATTCTTCTTGTTCAACTATCTTCTGGAGCCTTCTTGCAGTGAAGAAAGCCTTCTCTTTATCGATTTCCGGAAGTAGAATAACAAATTCTTCCCCTCCATACCGATAGACTTTATCAACAGCTCTTATAGTCCGTGTGAATATGTCAACCATCTTCTTAAGCAAGACATCGCCCTTTGTGTGTCCGTGAAAATCATTATACTTTTTAAACCAGTCAATATCTATCATCAAAAGTGATAGGGGCCTTTCATACCGTTTGGCCCGAGCAATTTCGGCTTCAATATCTTCATCGAGTTTCCTGCGGTTGAAACATCCTGTCAAACCATCCTTTATGGATAGAGCCTTAGCTTGAGAATATCGAAAAGACCGCTCGAGAATTACAGATACTTCCTTAGACAGCCATTCAGCAAAATGCAAATCTTCTTCATCAAAGGCGTTTTTCTTTGGGCAGTCCAAATGAATAATGCCTCTTACTTCATCGTTTACTATAATAGGAGTACCTATCAAAGAGCTCATAACACATCCAGAAGGAACACAACCAACGGCAGGACTATTCATAATATCACCTGTACAGATACTTTTTTTTGTGTTTACTATATATTTTATGGCTAGCATCTCAGCACTGAATTTTTTCTCTCCCAACATTCTCCAAAAACCTCTTTCAGCCAAAATTTTAATCTTATCTCTCTCAATCAACAGAATTGCGCAACCAGCACAACTCACTATATTTACAAGTTCTTCTACTAATATGCGGGAAATCTCCTCTAATTCTAAATTTCTCCCAATACTATGATGTATTCCTGTGAGTGCTGATAATATTTTTAATTTTTTTTCTGTTTCTATATCTGTCATTTGTGATTGTTGATCTCCCTTAGATGTCGTTTCGTCTACGACGTTACATACAGAGCTACGACTTATTCGAAAACCACCTAATTGTGTCTTCTGGAGATTTCTTTTTGATTAATTCTCTCCCTACTACTCAAAGACCAGCTTTGCCCAAAAATCTCTCTACCCCAGAACTGGCTTGAAACAAACCTCTTGGTAGAGGATCTTTAATTTTACCCAGGTCTTTTTTATAGGTTGCCTTGCCAAAGTGCCCCTATGGTCCCTCTATGGCGTTCTTTTTTCCCTATCAATCAGCATAAACCCTTGATTTAAACTAATCTTGTCTCTCCTGAGGTTCTGAAAATATAGTATATGTTGCGAGCTAGGTTTGTCCCATACCTCCAGATCTCATTTGGGGTATGTTCCCCCTACGTCTCAGGCAAGTTCCTTCTTTGTCTCCCTTAGAGAGAAAGACACACATTCGCTGGCAAAGCGGAGTCCTGCCTAGAATTTGACCTCCTACAACTGTTCAGGGAAGATCTGCGATAATCTTCCGATATTCATCCTCTGTGAAGGCACGAAGGGTCTCAGTACGGACATTGCCTAGCGAACCGATAGCGAGGGTTAGCTTGGCTATCGTCTCATCATCCGGCGCTTCGACAACCAAGACTGTGTCGTACTTGCCCATCACCGAATAGAACTCTTTCACTTCTGCGCCCATAGCTCGAAAAGTTTGTTTGGCTGCGTCGACTCGGTCTGGGCTCTCTTTGATGTTTTTTATGCCTTGTTGTGTAAAGCGGAATAGAATGATATAAGTAGCCATGGTGTTACCTTCTAAGTTAAGGGAATATTCTCTTTACTTTAGTTTCCAAAGCTTTAGCAATCTTTATTTTTCTCATCTTTACTAACCTTAGTTAGTTCTCCTTATACTCTGGAGATTCACAATTGAGATTTATTTACCTTTTTAGCCGGAATTTGAATAATTTCTCTAATCTGATGGGAATACTATTTTTTCTCACAGGTACAATTATCATAGGGTTTACCGCATCTTTGGCAGACTCCATTTACTATCTTTCCCCCGCACTTACAAGGAGTACAGCCACAAGTCTTGCACATATTTCTCACCCCCTTCATTCAGCCGAAAATTGGCTTATTTGTAAAAATAGGGCAAATATCCATCTTTCTCATCCAAACAGGCCTATAGGAGTCTCATACAAAGAATTTTAGAGGGTGAGGTAATGTTTTGTACCTTGCTACTTTACCTTACTGCTTCCCTTAGAGCTTTGCCTGCAGTAAACTTGGGAACCTTCTTAGCTGGGATATTTATCGCTTCTCTTGTCTGAGGATTAACCCCTTTCCTTGCCTTTCTTTCCCTAACCTGAAATGTGCCGAAGCCGACCAAAGTTACTCTCTCGTTCATTGCCAGAGTATCAGTAATAGCTGACGTTATGGCGTCCACTACATCACCCGCTTCCTTCTTTGTCAGACTCGCTTTCCCTGCTACCTCTTCTACTAATTCTGCCTTGTTCATTGTGCTACCTCCTATTTTAGTTAATTATTCCTGAAGAATTTATTCTTATGTTACCTGAAAAGTGGGTTGTGTCAAAAAACCCTGGGGAGTTTGGGTGAGAGTTGACTAATGAGTCTCTTCTGTTAAATTAAATCTCGGAGCGGAGACCTCGTAGAGAATAACAGGTATTTTGCGGATGAAAGCCTGTAGCGCATCTTGCCTTTTAAGGCAGTTCAGTCGTTCCGCTTTGAGGCTCTGCTCCTTTTTTAATTAGTCTCCCCATTTGTCGCCTTCTGTGTAAAAAGATGCCGTTAGGGAATTTCTGAATAAGCGGTAGGTTCGCATATACCTTGTTATCGTTAATTACCATCACATTTGAACTGTCTGATTTGTTGTATCAATTTGCTTGAAAATGAAAGGAGATTGAAATCAAATGTCAAATTTGAATTTGTATAGAATTGAAAAAGATCATATACGAGAGAATTTGAATAAATACACAAGAAAGGCATTTAAATTGCTCCCTAAATGTAAGAATCCTCACATTTTAGATATTGGATGTGGAACCGGAGTTCCAACAATAGAATTAGCAACAATATCTGATGGACATGCTATTGGGATAGATATTGATGTAACATCATTGAATTTGCTCCAAAGAAAAATAAAGGAAACGGGATTAAATAATCGAGTGAGTGTTATTAGGGATTCAATATTGACTATGGATTTCCCTGAAGAAAGCTTTGATATTATTTGGGCAGAAGGTTCAATATTTGTAATTGGGTTTGAAAATAGTATTAAGAAGTGGCGCCGATTTTTAAAACCTAACGGATTTTTAGTAATTCATGATGAAAATAAGGATAAAACTAAAAAGCTTGGCTTAATAACAAAGTATGGTTATAAACTTATTGCTCAATTTGAATTATCGGATAATCTCATGTGGCTTGAATATTTTACTCCCTTAGAACAGGTTATTCAAGAGTTCCGGCATAAACATCCTAACGACTCTGAGCTTATTAATGAACTTGATAAAGACCAGATTGAAATTGATAAATGCAAGTCAAATTCCGCAGTGATTAGTTCATTTTTTGTAATAATGCAAAAGGTGTAAATGGATTACCTAAAAATGATGCTCTTTTATCACATATATTCAAAATTGAAACAGGTCAAATGTGATGGTAACATATAAGAATTCCAATCCTGGGACGTCTGCGACCAGGTGTGCACGAACCTCTTCGAGAAGAACGCCTTCGCCTGGAAGAAAATCCTCGACTGGTCCGAGCGGGAAGAGGAGTTCGTCCTAAGGGTTCTACTAACTCGAACTTGCATGTCGAATTGCGACCACAACATAAAACAAATATCTCTAACTGCCATATTTGCTTATCGCTTCCGTTACTAAGTCAATGACAGGACGATTCGTTTGAGAGGATAGATACCTTAATTTGAGGAAGAATTTGTTTTTGTTAAACTTGCCTTCCGGTGACCACAATCTCTCCAGGTAAAACAAATAATTTTATTTTTTCCCTACTCTTTATAGAATACCCAGCATCTCTTATTGATTTTTCAACATATATTGGTCTACAATCAGCTATCACAGGAAAATTTTTATGGATCCATTCGTATGCTTTTAACAACCAAGATTCCCCATCTTCTTTTGACATACTAACAACACCAAGCCCTCCTTTTGGTTTTAGTACCCTTTTTATCTCTTTAAGAACTGCTGGGATTTCAGGTGTATCAAATAATTCCAGAGTAAAACTCATGAAAACTACATCAAACATATTGTCTTCATAAGGCATACTCATTGCATCTCCACAATATAATTCTACGGTATCTGCAAGTCTTTTTTTCTCCACCCTCTTTCTCGTTATATCTAACATTCTAGAAGAGATATCAATGCCATAGGCTTTACCATTTTCCCCAACTCTCTTTGCTATCTCTTCTAAGCAATGACCTGTTCCAAAACCAATCTCTAAAACAGTTTCTCCTTCTTTAACATCTAATTGGTTTAATCCCATATCTCTAAACTTTCTCTCAAATGGTCCAGTAATAAGATCATAAATTCTACTAATTTTATCATAGGTTCTTTTGGCTTGCTCTTTTGTTCTATAAACCCTTAATATTTCTTTATTGGTCATACTCGTAATAGAATTAGTGTAATTATTTATATTTTACCATTTCGGGCAGCTTTTTACATCTTTTATGAAAAGTTGCAACGCTAAGGAGTTTAAAAGAAGGAAAGGGAAATTTGTTGACACCTTCGCTTTGTCAGTTAGCTGATTAGGTTCCTAGTGGAGTGTAGCCTCGTTATAACAAACCTACCACTTATTCTAACGGGATCCTCTGGAGATAGATTAAGGCAAGTCTCAGCTGTTGTCAATCTGTTCGGAGGGCTCTGGTGGAGATTTCTTACTTCTCCTCCAACACGTTAGCTACGGCGCGGATGTGTTCGGGAGATGTTCCGCAACAGCCACCCACAAGACGCCCCCCGGTCCGCAAGCATTTAGCAATACCTGCCGCAAAAGTTGCTGGAGGCATATCATATACTGTCACGTTATTAACCAACTTTGGCTTCCCCGCATTGGGCTGTACCAAAATGGGGAGTGATGTTGCTGACTGAAACAAAGCCAAATTTTATGTGTAGGGAATGAGGGTAAGAACTTTTTTGTTTTCTGTCTTGTCCTTTTGAAAAAGTTCCAGAAGTCGACGGAAGACTGGCCCTGGTTTCCCAACATCAATTGTTTTTCCATCGTATTTAACTATTGGCACCACATTCATACTGGTACCAAATACAAGTATTTCCGAACTATTGTAGACCTCTTCTAGAGAGATATCTGTGCAAGAGATCCTCTTCAAATCTTCTTTTTTGATTAACTCTTTGACAAGCTCGAGTGCTCGGAATAAGGTGGTACCTTCTAGTATGTTATCAAGCTTGGGGTACATGAATATCTTTTGTTTACTCACGATGGCTATACTTTCAGTTGCTCCCTCTGCCACATATCCTTGTTGATCCAGCACAATAGCGAAATCTACCTTATTCCGATGTGCCTCCAGATGAGCTAATGCATTAGGCAGATAGTTACAGGATTTGACTCGGGCGAAAAAAGCGGGTTTTATGGGAATCTGACTCGTTACAGCCGATGCCCCTTCAGTATAAAAATGTCGTGGAACACTTTCTTTTTTCAAAGCAACAACATACAGATTGCTCTTGTGACATTCCGTTGGATTAGGACCAAACCCTCCGAGCCCACGAGAAATAAAAAGGCGTACAATGCAATCTTTAACCCCCACTATGGCTACAGTTTCCATAATAATCTGCTTAATGGTACCTAAGTCAAAGGGTAGGTCCAATGAGATTAACTGCGCAGATCTCTGTAATCTAGATAGATGAGCATCAAGATTGTAAAGGTAGCCGTTTACGCATTCTAAAGCTTCAAAAATACCATCTCCGCGATGTACCAGATGGTCATCCATAGGAAGGATCATTAAAGCCGGATCTGCAACTACTCCTCCGAAAACGCTAGAATACATGGCTAAATAATTGGAACGCCCTGGATCCCGCCATTTCGGCTGTTCCAAAAAAATTTCATTTCTTGACAGAATCTTTAAGTTCATAGCTAACCTCCCCCATACTATTTTACCTTACCGCTTCCCTCAAACCCTTCCCCGGTCTAAACTTAGGAACGTTTTTAGGTGGGATATTTATGGTTTCTCTTGTCTGAGGATTCCTCCCTTTCCTTGCTTTTCTTTCCATAACCTGAAAAGTTCCAAAACCTACTAAAGTAACTTTTTCTTCCCTGCTCAGGGAGTCGGTTATTGCTGAGATTATTGCATCAACTGCTTCCCTAGATGTTCTCTTGGTTAATCCAGTCTGGTCGGCTATTTTCTCTACTAGATCTGCCTTGTTCATTTTTGCCTCCTTTCGGCTGATTATCGTTGAAAGGTCGACTCTCTTATTCTAGCTTAAAACAACAGCGTGTCAAAAAAGCCTGTTTTGAGGGCTCTTTCATGAGTTGTGTTTTGGGGTAAGATGAGTCCTGGTGTGGATTCAGCGGAAAGTCGTGATTTTGAATTTAGAACACGACGATGGAGGGGTCAGATTTTCCTAGCCGAAAATAGTGTCTAATGGCAATACAGAAGCGGGCTTGACATGGCTCCCCCTGATTGTACCATTCCTGCCTTGAGCAGATTATCTTTGGCGGCGAAGTTTTTCTGGAGATTAGAGCTGCTGTTTTGACTTATAGAGATTTATATTGTATATATTTCAGGGCCTAATCGCCACCAATGCTTATTTTGAAAATAAAGTGGCATAGCCAAGGCCTCCTTTCATAAGCGGGGGAGAAGCCATAGAAACTTGAATAACCATAATGGTTGGGTAATGTCAAAAGTTTTATGAAGGAATATGAAAAATAAATATGAGAGATCAACAAAGCAAAAAGATGAAATTTTCTTTGGAGTGAGGTCATAATTGTTCTTTGAAAAGAAGGTTCTGATGCTAA
>Ga0307438_1000099_pt1 | contig 69954 bp, 56 predicted proteins | sample SalMarWE160110MG_FD_202144 | JGI IMG/M metagenome (GOLD analysis project Ga0307438, IMG submission 202144) | Salt marsh sediment microbial communities from the Plum Island Ecosystem LTER, Massachusetts, United States - WE1603-110 | ecosystem: Environmental > Aquatic > Marine > Intertidal zone >... | reverse complement strand
TGTAAGGTACACAAAGACCGATAATATACATTTTTCGAAAATATTACTGAAGGTACTTCATGATCAGGGTTTTATGAATAATGCATGAGGGTGTCTCAAAAGTTTTGTTTTGCCCCCTGACCCCCTAAAGGGGGAATTATTAATATCCTGATAATCAAAACCTCCCCTTCAGGGGATTGAGGGGCAACAAACAGAAAAGGGGCTTTTGAGACACCCTCACGATAATTACAAATGTATTAACCTGTTAGTTCCATGAATGTAAAATTTTTGCCGAAAAGTTGTACGACCGTTACATGCATCGATAGTACAAAGATTAACCGATTCATCTGGATCATTCTATTATTATTATTATTTTCCTGTAATTCAGAACGTCCTGTCGATTATGTTGATCCCTTAATCTGTACACAGGGCGATCATGGCCAGTGGTTACCGGCTGCCCTGGTTCCATTCGGACTTGTTGAACTGTGTCCTGATACATGGCCGGGAAGCCTGACAGCCGATGGAGATTTTGCACATTCAGGATACGATTATTCCGATCATCACATCCGTGGATTCAGTCATTTTCACAGGGGAAGTTCAGGCGGAACAACTATTCATGACAGGGCCGGACTGGTTTCTGTTGTACCTTTCTCAGGGATCCCTGTTGATACTTTCTTCCTGAATCCGGTTCTGGAGATTGACAAAACATCCGAAAAGACAGAAGCAGGTTATTATTCAGTTTATCTTATCAGGGATAAGATACTTGTCGAGTTGTCTGCCACAGTCCGGACAGGTATTCACCGTTATACGTTTAACGGATCAGAAGGTAATAGTATCTTTATCTATGAAGGAAACAGGGGCGGCTCGACAGGTATTTCATGTTTGCAGACTGATGACACCAGCCTTGAAGGTTATGTGGGAAACAAATACTTTGTTATCAGATTTGATAAGCCGGTAAGTAAGATTAAAACCTGGAACGGAAGCCGGCTCGGAGAGGAAACCTCACTTGAGAAACAGGATAATGGCGGAATAATCTGTGAATTTGATGATCTTCAGAACAATACGCTTTTAGTAAAAGTCGGTGTTTCTCTAACCTCTGTTGAGGCAGCCAGGAAAAACCTTGAAGCCGAATGCAGTAACTGGAATTTTAATAAGGTCCGCAGGGATGCGGCTGAATTGTGGAATAATATTATATCTGCTATACAGGTAGAGGGAAGTAATATTAATGATAAGATAATTTTTTATACGGCACTTTATCATACCTGCTTTCTGCCTGTAATTCAGTCTGATGCAGATGGAATATATCCGGGCCTTGATCAACAGCTTCATAAAGCTGAGGAGTATATCCATTACGACGGATTTGCCTTCTGGGATTCATTCAGGACTAAATATCCCTTGTACAGCCTCTTTATACCTGATGTGTATAGTGATATAGTAACCTCACTGCGTGATCTTTATGAACAGGCAGATAACTGGGGAGCCTTACCTGAGAGCAATCATCCACCTCATGGTGTGGACTTTAAAGCAGCCGGCAAGGACAGATACCAGATATTTGCATCATGCCGCCATGAGCACATGTTAATGGTAGTCGCTGATGCATATTTCAAAGGCCTGGTTAAGACGGATATTGAATTGATATATCCTTACATGTTCAGGGAGGTTATGTTGCAGATGACGGAAAAATATGATTCAATCGGCTTCATCCCTTCCAGGGCAGATCAAACAGGAGAGTATTGCTGGGACAACTGGACTCTTGCACAGGTTGCAAAAGCGATTGGCAGGGAGGAGGATTACAATTATCTGATGAGACGGGCTGAATACTGGTGTAACACGTGGGATCCTGAGATTCTTTATTTCCGTGCCCGTGCTGCTGATGGTACATGGCTCGATTTCCCTGAAGATCCGGCTATTAACCGCGAAAAATATACTTATGAAGGCAGCAAATGGCACTGGAGATGGAATGTTATTCATGATGTTCCGTCACTTATCGAAGTATTTCATGGGCCAGAAAACTTTATTAAAGAGCTTGAGTATTTTTTTGATAATGATTTATATACAGCAGGAAACCAGATCGACCTTCAGGCTCCGTTCCTGTTTAATATGGCAGGTGCACCATGGCTTACCCAGAAATGGGTAAGAAAAATTCTTACAGAACCAATTGTCCAGAAATATGGTACTCATGGATTCTTTGCGGAACCAATATATGACAGGGTTTATAAAACAACTCCAGATGGTTACCTTGAAGAGATGGATGACGATTATGGATGCATGTCGGCCTGGTATGCTATGAGTGCAATGGGACTTTACCAGGTTTGTCCGGGTAACCCGGTTTACCAGATGACAGCACCTGTCTTCGACAGGGTCACTATCAATCTGGATCAATCATTCTATAAGGGCAAAGAATTTGTCATCAGGGCGATTAACCTGAATGAGAAAAACATCTATATCCAGTCTGCCACTCTTAACGGAAAACCATTTAATAGATCATCAATAACACATGAGGAAATTGTCAACGGTGGCGAACTGGTTTTTGAGATGGGTGATAAACCAAATACAAACTGGGGCATTGGATCGTAGTGACATTGCATGCAACGTCCCTACGATGTTATTTAAATTCGATTTCCAGATCACATGCGATGGCAACCAGGTCATCTTTGATTGCAGGAACAAGGTTGATACCTTCCTGTATTATTCTTGATTCAGCTTCTCTTTCCGGATCACCGGGGATCAATACACGCTCCTGACCCTCAGCAGGTCTGGCAGCACGGAAAGTCTCTATCCACTGGTCCATTTTTGCTTTAAACTCTCTTGCAGGCTGAAAGGCATCAATCCGCATTGCACCGAAAAAGTGACCTGTACCTTCGCCAACCTTCTCATCCTTCACAGGAAGATATGCTACACTGGGAGGAACAAATGGTCCGAAATTGGCACCGCTGAAGAGTGATGAAAAAATATCCACTATTGCTGACAGGCAATAACCTTTATGACTACCATGCAGGCGATCACCACCCAGGGTAAGCATTGAGCCACCTGATTTCAGAATGGCCGGATCGTCAGATGGTGTTCCTGTTTTATTCTGGACAAAGCCAAAAGGAACTTTCTCCCCTTTCTTTTCGGCGACGGCAAGCTTGCCCCTGGCAATGGGAGTTGTAGCAAAATCGGCCACAAAAGGAGGCTGCCTCAGAGCTGGTATTGCAACGGCAACCGGATTAGTGCCCATCATTCTGGTCACCGAAAAAGTAGGGGCTACAAGGGGGTTGGCATTGGTAAGGCATATTCCGATCATATCATGTTCAAGTGCCATCATTGAATAATAACCTGCTATGCCAAAGTGGTTTGAGTTACGCGTTGCCACCCATCCTGTGCCTGTGTTCTTTGCCTTTTCAATCGCAATCTTCATCGATTTTCGTGCAGCTACCATGCCAACGGCATTATCTCCATCTACAACTGCGGTGCCCGGAGTTTCATAAACAATCCTTACATCAGGTTTAACATTTATCCTCCCGGCTTTCCATAACTCATAGTATTCTTTTATTCTGATCATTCCATGGGAAGCATGATCTCTGATCTCAGCTGCAAGAAAAACATCAGCAATGCTCTTTGAATTCTCTTCACTGCATCCCATCTTCATGAAGACATTAGTGGTAAAATCAAACAGGTAATTGTATGAATACATTTAATCGTTATTGGTTAATTGTTATTGGTTATTTATTATTGGTTAATTGTTATTAGTTATTGCTTTGCCCGCCATAGCTTCAGCGAAGGCGGGGTTATTTGTTATTTGTTTGACCTTTGACCTTTCATGATATCTTAGTCCCTTAGTCCCTTAGTCTCTTAGTCTCTATCTCTCCCCTTCACCCCCTTCCGCTTTGCGGAATCTTCGCTTCGCTTCGATTTCCCAATCTCCTCTTCAACCCCCTTCAACTTTTATCTTCTATCATTTTCTTACTCTTACAGGATATGGAGGCCTGACGGGTTCCTCAGGCGGATTATTCTTGAGTTCCTGGAGAGCAACCTCAATTGCTTTTTCCAGTTGGGGATCCTTGCCATTTATGATATCAACCGGCCATTGTTCTACTTCTATGTCAGGTGCAACGCCCACATTTTCAACAATAAAACCATCTTTTGTCCATATTGCAAGATTGGGTGCGGTAACTGAACCGCCATCGATAAATTCAGGGAATCCCAGTGTTCCCACAAGACCTCCCCAGGTACGTTTTCCGACCAGCGTTCCGACCTTGAATTTCCTGAACATCCATGGTAACATGTCTCCTCCTGAGCCTGCAGTTTCATCAATGATCATCACTTTGGGACCCTGAACTGAGGCGGTGGGAGTCTTCAGATCCATACCATAACGCATATTCCAGTATGATTGGATAGGACGCTGAAGGAGATCAATGTAGTAATCGGCTACCAGTCCGCCACCATTAAACCTTTCATCAATAATGATTGCTTTTCTGTTTACCTGGGGGAAGAAATATCTTTTGAAATATTCGTGTCCCGAAGTGGAAGTATTGGGAACATAGACGTAGGCTACCTGTCCGTTGGTAGCTTCAGTGACCTTTCTGAGGTTTCCTTCCACCCAGTCGCGGTTTCTTAGCGCACTTTCACTTGCAACAGGAACTGCTTTAATAATTCTGGAACCTGTATAATCCGGGTTTGGTCCTATTGTTAGCTCAACAATTTTATCTGCAGTATTTTCGAAAAAACTATAGATATTTTTATCTGCTTTAACGTCCTTACCATTAACTGCCAGGATATATTCCCCCTGTTTTACATTAAGGCCGGGTTCAGTAAGAGGGGATTTAAGGTCAGGATTCCAGTTCAGGCCACCGTAAATTTTCTTTAACCTGTATCTGTTGTTTGATACTTCGAAGTCAGCACCCAGAAGTCCACCTCTTATCCTCTGCGGATTACTAACACGTTCTCCTCCTCCAACTCTGTGGTGTCCGACAGAAAGCTCACTGCACATCCATTGTATTAACCTGTTAAGGTCACTTCTGCAGGCAAGGTCAGCTAGAAACGGAGAGTATTTTGCCTTCATGGCATTCCAGTCAGCTCCATGCATTCCGGGATCGTAAAAATAATCCCGGTTGATTCTCCAGGCCTCATCAAAAATCTGAGGCCATTCAGCCAGAGGATCAATTTTAACCGTCAGGCTACCGGTATTCAGTATTCCTTTTCCTGCTTCTGGTTTTTTACCGGTTGCAGTTATTCCGTAGACCTGTCCTTTCACATAAAGCATCTTTTTCCTGTCAGCGGATACTATGTAACCGTCAGCCTCCATTACTTCGCTGTCTTTACGCTCTTTGATTTCGTATTTATGAAGAGTGGCAGATCCTGAACGTTCAACCGGACGGATTATATACAGGATTTCACCGGTTGCTCCAACTCCCAGATTTGAATAATTGCCCGCCCTCACCGGAACATCAATAATCCTGTCGCGTATGCCATCAATGTCTATCTTCAATATATCGGCTTCCGGTTCTGAAGGAGCAGATTTTTTAGTTTGCTTTCTGGTCTTTTCAGTTGTTTCTTCAGGTTCGGTTTTTTCTTCTTCGGCTTTTTCTTCATCGCTCTCTTTTGCAAAAGGGGAAACAATATCTTTCCGAAGTGTAACGAGGTATATGGATTTTGTCATCCTCATATCCTGACTTGAAAGGTCAAACCAGTTTATGACAGGACCAGCGTCGGTTGAAGCAAAGAAATACATATATTCACCATTGGGATCGAATACAGGTTCTGAAGCATCGCTTAAACCATCTGACACTGCAAAGGATTTTTGCTGGTCAACAGAGTAGAGATATACTACCTTGAAATTTGTTTCTGTCACTTTCGTGTAGAGTATCCACCTGGAATCAGAAGACCAGTCGCTGAACATTTCTCTGAAGGCTCCCGGGATGTATAACTCATCCGTGTCAATCTTCTTAATTCCTCCCGAGGTAATATCAATCAGGTATAGATTTTTTCCATTATCAACATAGCAGATCTTTTTGCTGTCGGGAGACCATTCAGGATGTGCATAAAAGCCTGTTCCTGTGAGTTTTATGGTTTTTGCATCTCCCTTACCGTCCTGGGATTTTATATGAAGTTCATATTCTCCTGATGCATCGGAGACATATGCTATCAATTTGCCATCGGGAGACCATGAAGGATATTTTTCGTGTATATTTGTTGAAAGAGTCAGATTTCTGGGATCTCCTTTCTCACCGGGAAGCGTAATGATATCACCTCTGTAATCAAAAACAGCCCTTGCACCTGTCGGCGAGATTGCAACACCACGTATATAGGAATTACCCTGTACAAACCGGGGACGGAGTTCAAGCAGGTCGGCTGCAATTCCAATATTCAGCTTGTTTGATGTGTTTGATTGTATATCAAACCCATACAGGTATCCGCCGTGCTCGAAAATAATCTTTTGAGCACCTCCGGAAGCGTTAATAATCGGGAATTCTTTGAAAAACGTTAGCTCTTTAATTTCAGTTGTTAAAACATCATAAGAAAAGAGGTTAAACTCTCCATTCCTGTCGCTGATAAAGTAAACCTTATCACCGATCCATATCGGATCTGCATCATTACATCCCTCTGTGGGTTGTGGGATTTTTACCACCGAGTGATCACTGAATGAATATATCCAGATATTTGAAATTCTACCGCCCCGGTAGTTTTTCCACTGCTGGTAAGCCGGAGCCAAAGGAGTATAAGCAAGGTGTTTACCATCGGGAGAATATGATGCATAATATCCGTTTGGTATCTCAAGTTGTTCAGGATAGCCTCCCTTTATGGGTACAAGGAAAAACTGGTTAAACCTGGTAGTGAAGACTGCCCGTTGAGAAGCAAACAGTACAGAAGCTCCGTCAGGAGTAAATCCTCTTACAAGATCATTTCCAGGATGCCATGTCAACCTGGCAGGTACTCCTCCTTCAACCGGAACAATATATACGTCGGTGTTTCCATCGTACTGGGCACTGAAAGCTATAAGCTTACCGTCAGGGGAAAAAACCGGGTCCGATTCAACACCTTCATCAACAGTCAGTCTTCTGGGATATGAACCATCAGAATTTGCAATCCAGAGGTCTTCAGCATATATAAATGCTATATGATTTGCACTGATTGCAGGTTGTGCAAGCATTCTTGTGTCTTTAGTATCTATTCCAAACGATTTGGTTCCAATAAATACAAGCAACACTGACAATGAGACAAAAAAGGCAATAATTCTTTTCATAGGTATCTCTTTTATTAGGTTATTTATTAATAATAATAAAGAAATTTATTTAAAAATCATCCAACCTGAAGCCCGAAGCCCGAATCCCGAAGCCTCATACCTGATGCCTGTAATTATGATTAATACCAGCCTGCTGAGTAGGAGTGATAACTAGTTCATTAACACATACATGTGCAGGCAGAGTGACACAATAGTAAATTGCATCGGCAATATCTTCAGCTGTAAGAGCCTCTATACCCTTATAAACATTTCCGGCCTTCTCGTTATCGCCTTTGAAGCGAACTATTGAAAACTCGGTTAAAGCCATACCGGGTGCAATATTGGTTACTTTTATGTTATTACTGAGAAGATCAATCCTCATCGATTTTGAAAGAGACTCAACTGCAGATTTTGTTGCACAATAGATATTTCCGAATTCATAAGCCTCCTTGCCTGCAATTGAACCTATATTTATAATGTGACCTTCACCCCGGGCAACCATGAGTGGAGCAACTGCTCTGGTGATATATAACAATCCCTTTATGTTTGTATCGATCATTCTTTCCCAGTCGTCAATATTACCGGCATCAATATGATCAAATCCAACCGCCAGTCCTGCATTATTAACAAGAATATCAATTTTTTTCCATTCATCAGGAAGCGAATCTATTACTGAAGCCACAACGGCTCTGTTACTGACATCAAAATTAAGTGACAGTACGTTGTTTCCGAAAGTCTGCAGTTCACTTTCAAGTTCTTCAAGTCTGGATTTCCTGCGACCGGTAATGATCACATTATACCCGTTTCGTGCAAATTTAATTGCTGCTGCTCTTCCAAAACCGGCTGTGGCTCCGGTTATCATTATGGTTTTTTTCATTTTTTAAGAATTTTATTATTTAACGTAAAAATAAAAATTTATTTTTTATAAATTCATACCAGAAACGTTGTTGTAGAGACGGGTCTCAGACCCGTCTCTACAACAACATTAATTTTATTTGTAATGGAAAACCATCCGCAGGATTTGAAGGAAGATAAAAAAGCCATAGTCGGTTCGATGTTTGATTCGATTGCATGGAGATATGATTTTCTTAATCATCTCCTTTCTTTTGGCATTGATCGTTGCTGGAGACGTAAAGCTGTCAGGATAATCTCTCAGACGCACATGAACTCAGAAATACTGGATGTTGCTACAGGGACGGGAGATCTGGCAATTGCTGCAATGAAAATCAATCCGGTAAGGATCGTCGGGATAGATATTTCCGGTAAAATGCTTGAAGCCGGAAGAGAAAAAATCAGGAGATTACAGCTATCAGACAAAATAGAATTTATTACGGGTGATTCTGAGAACATCCCATTCCGTGACAGGAGTTTCGATGTTGCTATGGTGGCATTCGGTATAAGAAATTTTTCAGATCCTGCCTTAGGACTATCTGAGATGAACAGAGTATTACGTGATGGAGGACTTATTATGATTCTGGAGTTTTCAAAACCTGACAGACTCCTGTTCCGGAAGATCTATTATTTCTATTTCCTGAATATTCTTCCGTTTATCGGTGGGATATTTTCGAAAGATAAGAATGCCTACAGGTACTTACCTGAATCTGTAATTGAATTTCCGGATAATGAGGAATTCAACAGTCTGTTAACTAAAGCCGGATTTTCAGGGATAAGACATAAAAAATTAACAGGAGGAGTTGCTACTATTTATACCGGGTTCAAGTTCTCAACGCAATAATTATTATTCAAACCAGTTTATTATTTTGTACCGGCAAAGATTCAAAATAGCGGCTTGACGAGACCTTTTGTATATATAGTATTAACTGGCTTTTTGTTACTGATTCCCTCCATCAGCTATTGCCAGAAACAGAAACCTAAAAACGAATCCTGGTATGATGATAAGCTGTTGCATTTCGGATTCAGTATCGGTATTAATGCTATGGATTTCAAAACTACACCCTCCCAGACCTATCTCGAGATAGACTCTCTCTATCCTGAAGTGAGTCTCCTTAATCCCGGGATCAATATTCAGATCGTAACCAACTTCCGGCCAGCCAGGTACTTTGATATCAGATTCCTGCCGGGCGTCTCCTTTGGCCAGAGGAATATCCGGTTTTACAAAAACCAGGTTCTTGTTAATGAACAGCAAAGGATAGAATCCTCATTTCTCGAATTTCCGTTATTGTTAAAATATAAAGGAGACAGGCTGAATAACGTCCGGCCCTATGTTATAGGCGGCCTGAACTACCGGTATGACCTGGCAGGCAAAAAAGACTATGATGATGACAAACCTATTTATCTGCGGCTTAAAAGATCTGATCTCTATTATGAGTTTGGAGCAGGTCTCGATTTCTACCTCACCTTTTTTAAGTTTTCTGTTGAACTGAAAATGTCAAGTGGCATAAGGGACGTGCTGGTCCGGGATCCGGCTCCCGGGCATCCTCAATATTGCAATGCAATAGAGAAGATGAAGTCTCAGATATGGATACTTGCATTTCATTTTGAGTAGAGATGGCAAATTATTTCCAGGTATCCCGTGACTCAATTTGTCTTGCGTAATTGGAGACACTGTAATAAATTTACAGAAAAAACCACTGATGACAGATTCATTCATACTTGGATTAAGCAGCGGTTCAGCCTGCCTGTTAACATGTGGAATGGTAATGTTCCCATATCTTATGGCAGGTTCGGCAGGTGTGAAAAGAATTGCAGTCGATGTATCCGTTTTTCTGATCCGGCAGGAAGCCTGGCGATTCTTGTGACATTTTCAGGTATGAATGTTCCATATTTCCTGATGCATTACACAGGTAAAACAGATAGACTCAGGGCAGTGCTATTTATAATCTTTGCCATTTCACTTTCATTCACCCTTATAAACAATATGTTTGAGTTAATAAATCAATGTCCTCGTCGTGCAAATTCCGAAAGCACTATCGATGCCGCCATTCCTACATTTAGAGATTCGATTCCCCTGGTGTGGGAGGTAAATTTAGGGATGACAAGCTTTGTAGTCACATATGGCATCAAATCATCGGAAATTCCTTTTGATTCATTACCCAGAAGTATAACTCCATTACTACCAAGAGGGTGCTTATAAATTGACTCTCCATCCAGCACGGTTGCATAAACCGGGATTCCTCTTTCCCCTGCTGCTTTTAAAAATTCTCTGAGATCATAATAGTAAACCTGGACATTAAGAAGAGCTCCCATCGTAGCCTGGACTACTTTAGGATTGTAAACGTCGACACAGTCTTCGGAGCATACAATATTCTTAATACCGAACCAGGCTGCTGCCCTTATTATTGTTCCAAGGTTGCCAGGATCCTGAATAAAGTCGAGAGCAAGACTTAAATACTTTAGTACTCTGGCAGGTTGTATTTCTTCCTTTTCCATCTTAATGACGGCAATTGCATTATGAGGTGTATTGAGACAGCTTATTTTCTTAAGTTCTTCATAACTGACCGGAACGATTTCATCGATTTTGTTAACCGATTCCTCGGCAATACCGGAAATAAACTCAGGTTTGGCAAAAAGACTTGTTATTTTCCTACCGGAATTCAGAAACTCTTTAACAAGCTTATCCCCTTCAATAATATACAACCTTTCTTCGTCTCTTACTTTTTTCTTCTGCAGTGAAACGAGAAATTTTACTTTATTCCTGCTAATCATGGGAGGCTGAATTAACTATTTTTTTACAACTCAGGCATGAGGACACAAAGTTACGCGAATTTTATTGATATATTTGCCTTGCATATCGGTATCCGGATTTTGAATAAAAGAAGCTCAAATAGAAGAATTTCTCTTCAGAGATTATCTCTCTTACTAGTTATTTCAGCATTTGTGGCATATTCCTGCAACCCCACGAAGTATGTTCCTGAAGGAGAGACACTTCTCAGTAATAACCATATCGCAATCAGCAAGGAAGGGATTAAAAAGAGTGATCTGGTTCCTTATATCAGGCAGAAACCCAATAAGAAAATTTTTGGAGCAAGGTTTCATTTGGGATTATATAACCTGTCTAATATCAATAAAGAAAAATGGCCCCACGGATGGTTAAGGGAAATAGGAGAGGAACCGGTGATTTTTGATCCTTATGCAACATCTATAAGTAAGGAACAGATCAAATCATATATTGCTTCAAAGGGTTACTTCGACAGTAAAGTAGCGGAGACCATTGAAACCATAAAAAGAAAATCTGAGGTTTATTATAATGTTGATCTTCGTTCCCCCTATACCATCCGAAACCTGTTTTACGAGATTAACGATACTACAATACAGAAGCTTTTTTATTTCGACTCAGTTAATTGCCTTATTGACAGGGGTAAACCATACGATGTGGATGTCCTGCAGGCTGAGAGACTGAGGTTTGAACGATTTATAAAAGACCATGGATACTATGGATTTTCAGGGGATCATATTTACTACAGGATCGACAGCACTATCGGTAACAGGGAGGTAAATATTTACTACGGGATCAAGGATTTCATGAAACTGGACGAGAATAACAGGATTATTCAGGTTCCTCATTCGATGTACCGTGTAAAAAACGTATATATTTATCCCGATTTTGTACCCAGAGATGCTCTGGAACGGGGTGAAGATTATTTCAGAAACCTCGACACAATAGACTATAAGGGATATTATTTCATTACCGGTAACAGTAAACCAGAGCTGAAATATGATTTAATTATCCAGTCGCTTTATATTAAACCAGGTTCAATATTCAATGTTACCAACACTGAACAGACGCAGGCACATCTCCTGGGATTAAAAGTATACCGGCTGGTAAACATTTATTATGAAGAGCCTGATAATGCTGAAACGGCCAGTGGCTCAGGTTTGATGCTTAACTGCAATATTCAGCTAACACTTCTCAGTCAACAATCATTCAGGATTGAAGTTGAAGGTACTAATTCGGAAGGTAACCTTGGCGGTGCATTGAACTTTGTTTACCAGCACAAAAACCTTTTCAGAGGGGCTGAACAGTTAAACCTTAAGCTTAAAGGGGCTTATGAAGCTCTTTCACAACAGGATAAGAAACTCCGGAATACGCAGGAATATGGTGTTGAAACAAGCCTGCATCTTCCAAAGTTCCTGTTACCATTCCTTAAAAAGGAAGATTTCATAAAAAAATATAATCCCACTACAACTGTTCTGGCTGCCTATAACTATCAGAACATGCCCTTTTACACAAGGACGATGGCTAATGCAACCTTTGGTTACAACTGGAATGCCCGTAATTACCAGACTCATATTGTTAATCCTGTTCAGCTGAACTTTGTAAAGTTGTTATCGATCGATCCAACTTTTCAGTCAAAGATTGATTCCTCTTCATACCTTGCTTACAGTTACCGTGATGTAATGATCCTTGGAGGTAATTATTCCTTTATTTTCAATAATCAGAAAATTCAGAAATCAAGAGACTACTGGTTCCTCAGGATAAATGCTGAAGCAGCCGGAAATCTAATGGCAATGGCAGGGAAATTAACCGGAGCTGACAAGACAGATGGCAGTTATTACATCTTTGGCCAGCCTTTTGCACAGTATATCAGGGCTGATATTGATATCAGGTATAATGTAATTCTGAATGATGCAAGTTCAATGGTCTACCGGGGCTTTATCGGTGCTGGTATTCCTTATGGTAATTCAAAAGCGATACCGTTTGAAAAGCAATATTTCGGCGGAGGAGCAAATGGCATCAGGGCCTGGCAGGTAAGATCGCTTGGTCCCGGATCTTATGTTCCGGATGATACCGGGTTCCTGAATCAGACAGCAGATATCAAGCTTGAGGCTAATGTTGAATACCGGTTTAAACTCTTCTGGATACTGGAAGGCGCACTTTTCTTTGATGCAGGCAATATCTGGTCCTTCAATGCTGACATCGCCAGACCAGGATCGCAATTCAGTTTCAAAAATTTCTATAACGACATTGCCGTTGGTACAGGCATGGGTCTCAGATTCGATTTTAATTTTGTTATCGGGAGGTTAGACCTTGGTATGAAGTTAAGGGATCCTTTGTTATCAGACGGATCGAGCTGGATATTCCTGAACAGGAACTATAACTTCAAAGACGACTTTACACTTGTTGTGGCTATAGGTTATCCTTTCTGATACTTTCATTTAAACAAAGTTGCTGGTTGTTGAGGCCCCGCGTTGCGGGATAAACTCCGCCGAAACTCCGTGAGCAAAGCCTTTCGGGACTTGTTGCTTGTTACCGGTTGCTGGCTATTTGATGATAATAAACCCAGCACCTTTTATCCGCTGAAGCTTTAGCGAAAGCGGACAGCACCCAGCAAATTAATCCAGTAAAAAATTCTTCTCTGGTTATCCGGTTAATAAGCCAAATTGCTTATATTGCAGCAGAACTGTCTCACTGCATTAGTTTATTTATGTTTATGGATTTTTCAAGAGTGCCAATTAGAAACTGGTTTGGTTATACCAGAAGGGAGAGAAGGGCAACTTTTATTCTGCTCCTGATCATCCTGGTGGTAACCGGAGTAAGATATATCTTTCCGGTTAAGAATAGCTCTATTGAGGAACTATCGGCAAGCTTCGCATATGCATCGGATAAGAGCGATGCAGATAACGGGGTTATGACTGAATCTCAGGAACAATGGGGAGTATTCAGGTATGATCAGCAACAACAACTTCTGGATATTAATACCTGTGATTCCGCGGCGCTGGAAGCGCTTCCGGGTATTGGACCCGTTTTGTCTGTCAGAATAATTAAGTTCAGGAACCTTCTGGGTGGTTATGTCTCGGTAAGTCAGCTCAGGGAGGTTTACGGACTTAATGAAGAAACATACGAAATGATTGCCGGAAGGATTTTTGCTGACACCTTAAAAGTCAGGAAAATCAAAATTAACAGAGCTGAATACAAAGATCTTATACGATTGCCGTATTTTGACAGGTATGAAATTACAGCTATACTGAAGTACAGGGAGCTTAAGGGTAGCATAACAGGGATGAGAGATCTTACTGAAAATAAGCTTGTTGCAGTTGAAAAGTCAGATAAGATCAAGCCTTACCTGGATTTTGGAGAGTGAGAGGGAGTGTTTCTTCCCATTAGAATATACCCCGAATGGTTTGAAAAATTCCTCCATATTATTTGCAAATCTTCAAAAAAATCATTATCTTTAATAGATAATATGTTCTGTTTAATCGGGTCTTCATTAAGTGTTAATTATCAAAATATGTCAGCATGTAGAAAATTTAATCTTTAAAGTTTTGAAAAGAGTTTTTCAGTTTTTATCTTTGCGCCTCATTTAAAAATTAATATTAAATATGATTATTGTACCATTAAAAGAAGGCGAAAACATTGAGAGAGCTCTAAAGAAGTTCAAAAGGAAATTTGAAAAGACGGGAGTGATTCGTGAATTACGTTCACGTCAGGCTTTTATCAAGCCTTCAGTACGCCGGAGGGAAGAAATTAAGAAGGCTAAGTACATTCAGAAGATGCAGGCTAGTGAAGATTAATTCACCTGGCTGGATTGGATAGTTTTTAGTATAACAGATAAGGGGTTCCTTCATGAGACATAAGGAATCGTTCTTACAATATCTGCAAACAGAGAAGCGGTATTCACCGCATACTGTAAGGGCATATTTAAACGATCTGGATCAGTTTTTTTCTTACTTATCAACCCTTAATTCAAAGGTTGATCCCCAGGTTATTACTTCGCATGATATAAGGTCATGGATAGTCAAAATGCTCAATGAAGGCTATTCGACTGTCAGTGTTCACAGGAAAATTTCGTGTCTGAGGGTATTTTACCGGTTTCTAAGAAAAGAGGGGGTGGTCAGGCATGATCCCCTGGAAAAGGTTGTTCTTCCTAAACGAAAAAAGAGACTGCCGGTATTTGTGGGAGAGGAGGCCCTTGACAAACTACTTGATGAATATGATTTCGGGGATGATTACAGGGGCATACTTAACAGAACGATCATCGAAATGCTGTATGTAACAGGAATGAGGAGGTCGGAACTGACAGGTCTGAAAAAGCACGATGTTGACCTGGCAGGTGCAACAGTTAAGGTGACCGGTAAAAGGAACAAGCAGCGGATAATACCTCTGGTCAGATCCTTTACATCCCGACTTGAAGAGTTTATCAGGCTAAGGGATAAAAGCGCGGGGACTGGCTCTGACGGATGGTTTTTTGTTACCGCTAAAGGCAACAAATTATATGATAAATATGTTTACAATATAGTAAGGAACTACCTGGCCATGGTTACTACCATAGAAAAGAAAAGCCCGCATATTCTAAGGCACACTTTTGCCACTCACATGCTCAATCGTGGTGCTGATCTTAACTCTATCAAGGAGTTCCTTGGTCATGCTAACCTTTCAGCCACACAGATTTACACACATAATACATTTGAAAAGCTAAAGAAAATATATAAACAGGCTCATCCAAGAGCTTAATTATTAATTAAACAAACAGGAGGTACTGCTATGAACATTCAGATTCACTCAGTGCGGTTTGATGCCGACAAAAAGCTAATTGACTTTGTTCATCAGAAGTTGGGAAAGCTCACACAGATTGGTAATGGGATTGTAAATGCTGAAGTGTACCTGAGGCTTGACAAGGATCAGGACAGGGAGAACAAAATTAGCGAAATTAAGCTGGATTTATCAGGTGGTCCTTTATTTGCAAAGAAGCAGAGCAAGACATTCGAAGAGGCGACAGATCTTGCAGTTGATGCACTTAAAAAACAAATTTCCAAACATAAACAGAAGAAGAGGGGGTTGTGACATTTTAAGCAGCAAAAAAAGTACGATTTATTTTGATAAATGAAATATAAATTCATACATTTGCAGACCGATTTTTGAGGGTATTTTGCACTCTCACGGTACGTTCTTTAAATTGCCGATGTAGCTCAGTTGGTCAGAGCAGCTGATTTGTAATCTGCAGGTCGGGGGTTCGAATCCCTTCATCGGCTCTTGAAGGAGTGGTGAATGTGTGTCTTGAGAGTTGGACTCTGTTTTTGGGGGGAGATACCAAAGCGGTCAACTGGGGCAGACTGTAAATCTGCTGGCAAATGCCTTCGTAGGTTCGAATCCTGCTCTCCCCACTTAAAACGGTCAACGATAATATAAATCCGGAATAATAGAAGTGATCCGGTTCGTAACAGACAATATTAAGCGGGAGTAGCTCAGTTGGTAGAGCATCAGCCTTCCAAGCTGAGGGTCGCGGATTCGAGTTCCGTCTCCCGCTCACTTTTTGATGCCAGAGTAGCTCAGAGGTAGAGCACTTCCTTGGTAAGGAAGGGGTCAGGGGTTCAATTCCCCTCTCCGGCTCAACGACAGATGTAACATTAGACACGATAACAGATAAACTTAATTTAATATTTAATACGCTTGGAGTTATGGCAAAAGAAAAATTTGACAGGTCGAAACCGCACGTAAATATTGGCACAATTGGTCATGTTGACCATGGTAAGACCACTTTAACGGCAGCCATCACTATGGTCCTTGCCAAAAGAGGTCTCTCAATAATCCGGGATTTTGACTCAATTGATAATGCTCCCGAAGAAAAAGAGAGGGGTATTACCATTAACACTGCACATGTTGAGTATCAGACAGCTTCACGTCATTATGCACATGTTGACTGTCCGGGTCACGCCGACTATATCAAAAATATGGTTACAGGTGCCGCACAGATGGATGGAGCAATCCTTGTAGTTGCAGCTACGGATGGTCCAATGCCACAAACACGTGAACATATCCTTCTGGCACACCAGGTAAACGTCCCGAAAGTGCTGGTATTTATGAACAAAATAGATCAGGTTGACGATGAAGAACTCCTCGATCTTGTTGAAATGGAAGTACGTGATCTTCTCAACTTCTATGATTTCGACGGAGACAATGCTCCGGTTATCCGCGGTTCAGCTCTCGGTGCCATGCACGGTGAAGCTAAGTGGGAAGAAAAAGTTGTGGAACTGATGGATGCCGTAGATGAATATATACCTATTCCTCCACGCGATAACCAGAAACCTTTCCTGATGCCGGTTGAAGACATTTTCTCCATCACCGGACGTGGTACTGTTGCAACAGGCCGTATAGAAACAGGTGTAGTGGTAACAGGCGAAGAACTTGAAATGATTGGACTGGGTGCTGAAAAACGTAAAACAGTATGTACAGGAGTTGAAATGTTCCGTAAAATACTCGACAGAGGTGAAGCTGGGGATAATGTTGGACTTCTCCTTCGCGGTGTTGACAAGAAGGAGATAAAAAGAGGTATGGTCCTCGCCAAACCGGGCTCAATAACACCTCACACCGGGTTTAAAGCTGAGATATATGTTCTGAAAAAAGAGGAAGGTGGACGTCATACTCCGTTCCATAATAAGTATCGTCCACAGTTCTATCTTAGAACCCTTGATATTACAGGTGAGATAGCTCTTCCTGATGGAACTGAAATGGTAATGCCAGGTGATAATGTAACAATAACAGTTAATCTTATCTATCCGGTTGCTATCAACGTGGGTCTCCGGTTTGCTATCCGTGAAGGCGGAAGAACAGTAGGTGCTGGACAGGTTACTGAAATACTTAATTAAAAGTTTTGGATATACAGCAGGCAGTGGCATCCTGATGCATCAGGATGCTGATGTATCGGGATGCTGCCATCACACGGGTGTAGCTCAGTTGGTAGAGCACTGGTCTCCAAAACCAGGTGTCGGGAGTTCGAGTCTCTCCTCCCGTGCAAAAACATTGATCAGATGAATTTAAAAGGATATATTCGGGAAGCATTCACAGAACTCGTACATAAAGTAACATGGCCAACCTGGAGTGAACTGCAGAATAGCGGCACCCTCGTTCTGGTCGCTACATTGATCATTGCACTGATAGTTGCTGCTATGGATTTTTCTTTTAGCAGAATTATGGAATTCATTTACGGTTTATTATACTAAACAGGAGAGTCGTCAGGATGAGTGAGAATGTTAAGAAGTGGTACGTACTTCGAGCAATAGGGGGGAAGGAGAAAAAAGTAAAGGAATATATCGACAGCGAAGTCGTCCGTCTTAAGCTTCAGGATTTTATATCACAGGTCCTTATCCCTACCGAAAAAGTTTACCAGATACGATCAGGTAAAAAAATAAGCAAGGAGAGGACATTCTTCCCGGGATATGTACTTGTTGAAGCAGTACTTACTGGTGAAATACCACATCTTCTGAGAAATATTCCGAATGTGATCGGGTTTCTTGGATCCCAGGATGGAGAGCCAGTCCCTCTCAGAAAATCAGAGATAAACCGTATTCTGGGGAAGGTAGATGAACTGAATGCAAGCGATGAGGAACTGAATGTACCATTCTTCGTGGGTGAAACAGTGAAAGTAATCGATGGCCCGTTCAATAGCTTTACCGGAATTATCGAAGAGGTTAATGATGAAAAGAAAAAGCTCAAGGTGATGGTCAAAATATTTGGCCGTAAAACACCCCTTGAGCTTAGTTTTATGCAGGTTGAAAAAGAAAACTGACAGAAGATATTGATAGTTATAATATTTATAATGCTTCCTGAATAACTGTCAAGCTCGTGCAATAAACAAGCAAATATTAAATTATGGCAAAAGAGGTTGCTGGAATTATTAAGTTACAGATTCGGGGCGGAGCAGCTAATCCATCTCCACCTGTAGGTCCTGCTCTTGGATCAAAAGGTGTAAATATCATGGATTTCTGTAAGCAGTTTAATATGAGAACTCAGGATAAAGCTGGAAAAGTAATACCGGTCGTTATAACTGTTTACGGCGACAAATCTTTTGATTTTGTTACCAAAACACCACCGGTTGCTGTTCAGCTTCTTGAAGTTGCCAAAACAAAAAAAGGTTCGCAGGAACCCAACAGAAACAAAGTGGCATCAGTAACTTTGAATCAGGTGAAAACAATTGCTGCTGATAAAATGGTGGATTTAAACTGTTTTACACTGGAGTCTGCTGTAAAGATGGTAGCCGGAACCGCACGAAGTATGGGAATCACCATCAAAGGAGAATCCCCTGTAAAAAACTAATTTGAAGAAGAAATGACTAAACTTACTAAAAACCAGAAGTCTGCCCTTGAGAAAATTGAAAAGGACAAGCTTTATACATTGTCAGAAGCATCTTCTCTGGTTAAGGAAATAACCAGAACCAAATTTGATGCTTCAGTCGATCTGGATGTAAGGTTAGGTATCGATCCAAGGAAATCCAACCAGATGGTTCGCGGTGTTGTTTCTCTTCCTCACGGAACAGGTAAACAGACGCGTGTTCTTGTGCTCTGTACCCCCGAAAAGGAAAAGGAAGCTTCAGAAGCCGGTGCCGATAATGTGGGTCTTGACGATTTTATCGAAAAGATCAAAGGAGGTTGGACAGATATTGATGTTATCATAACCATGCCATCCGTAATGGGGAAAGTCGGTCAGTTAGGCAGAATTCTCGGTCCGCGAGGACTGATGCCAAACCCGAAAAGTGGTACTGTTACAATGGATATTGGTAAGGCTGTTAAAGAAGTTAAGCAGGGCAAGATTGATTTCAAGGTTGACAAAAGCGGAATCATTCATGCCTCAATCGGAAAAGTCTCATTCGAACCTGAAAAGATCGTTGAGAATGCAAGGGAGTTTATTCATATAGTAAACAAACTAAAACCGGCCGCTACAAAAGGTACATACATCCGTAGTGTATTCCTTTCAAGCACAATGAGCCCGGGAATTAAAATCGATCCTAAAGGTATTGATGATTGATGTATTAAGTAAAACCCGGTAACTATTATGAGACGTGAAGAAAAAATAACTATTATAGACAGCCTTGCTGAGAAACTGAAAACGTACAGTCACTTCTATCTGACTGATAATGATCAGCTTAATGCTGCTGATACCAGTAACCTGAGAAGAAAGTGCTTTGAAAATGATATTAAACTTATTGTGGTGAAGAATACACTTCTCCAAAGAGCACTTGAGAAGTCTGAATTAAACCTCGAGGAACTATATCCCGTTCTTAAAGGTACTACGTCCATCATGTTTGCCAATGCCGGAAATAGCCCTGCCAAACTAATAAAGGAATTCCGCAAGCTGCATGATAAACCTCTGCTGAAAGGCGCATACGTTCAGGAGTCAATTTATCTCGGAGATAATATGCTCGATACACTCGTCTCCGTCAAAACAAAACAGGAACTCCTGGGAGATATTATTCTTCTGCTGCAGTCACCTGCTAAGAACGTTATATCTGCCTTGAAATCAGGCGGTAATAAAATTCACGGTGTTCTTGAAACACTATCAAAAAAAGAATAAAATACAAAGTATAATCAAATTAAAATTCTATAAAAATGGCAGATCTCAAGAAATTTGCAGATGAACTGGTTAACCTGTCTGTTAAAGAAGTAAACGAACTGGCTAAAATACTTAAGGAAGAGTATGGTATTGAACCCGCTGCAGCCGCAGTGGCAGTAGCCGGCCAGGCTACCGGTACCGAAACTCAGGTTGCTGAGGAGAAATCAACTTTTGATGTTATCCTGAAAGCTGCCGGTGGTCAGAAATTACAGATTGTTAAACTTGTTAAAGATATTACCGGACTTGGACTGAAAGAAGCCAAGGCAGTTGTTGATTCTGCTCCGGCACCGGTTAAGGAAGGTATATCAAAAGATGAAGCCGAAGCTATTAAAGGTCAATTAGTAGAAGCAGGAGCTGAAGTTGAACTTAAATAGGGTATACCTTAATTGCTGGATCGCAGGTTTAGTTCCAATAAACCGAAACTAAGCCTTTTTGTCTGATTAATGATAAGTTCACTTAATTATTTAATAAATGACCTCAAAAAATACAGAAAGAATAAATTTTGCGTCCAGAAGAAATCAGCTCGATTATCCCGATTTCCTTGAAGTTCAGTTAAAATCATTCGGTGAGTTTTTTCAACTAGGAACACCTCCCGAAAACAGAAAAAAAGAAGGACTTTATAAGGTATTTACCGAAAATTTCCCGATAACCGATACACGAAACAATTTCGTTCTTGAGTTTCTGGATTATTATATCGATCCTCCACGTTATACGATCGAAGAGTGCATCGAACGCGGACTGACTTTCAGTGTTCCGCTGAAAGCCAAACTCAAACTTTACTGTACCGATCCGGAACACGAGGATTTTGATACGGTGATTCAGGATGTCTATCTTGGAACAGTACCCTATATGACTGAACGTGGTACCTTCGTCATAAACGGAGCTGAAAGAGTCGTTGTTTCCCAGCTACACAGGTCACCCGGTGTCTTTTTTGGACAGAGCATTCATGCAAACGGCACAAAACTCTATTCTGCAAGGATCATACCTTTCAAAGGTTCGTGGATCGAGTTTGCCACCGACATTAATAATGTTATGTATGCTTACATCGACAGAAAGAAGAAACTGCCCGTAACAACTCTTCTGCGCGCAATAGGCTTCGAGAGTGATAAAGAGATTCTCGAAATTTTTAATCTCGCGGAAGAACACAAAGTATCAAAAACAAACGTCAAGAAACTTATCGGCCGTAAGCTTGCAGCAAGGGTTCTGAAGACATGGATCGAAGATTTTGTCGATGAAGATACTGGCGAGGTTGTGTCAATTGAAAGAAATGAAGTAATACTCGACAGAGAAACAATCATCGAATCGGAACATGTTGATCTGATAGTTGATTCAGGTGCGAAAGCGATACTCCTTCACAGGGAGGATAGCACACTTTCGGATTATGCAATTATCTATAATACACTTCAAAAAGACCCGTGTAACTCTGAAAAAGAGGCTGTTATCTATATTTACCGTCAGCTTCGTAGTGCAGAACCACCCGATGAAGCAACAGCCAGGGATGTGATAGAAAAACTTTTCTTTTCTGATAAAAGATATGACCTTGGTGAGGTGGGCCGCTACAGGATTAATAAAAAGCTCGGACTTAACACCGAGATAAATGTCAAGATACTTACCAGGGAAGATATCATTAAAATAATCGGTTACCTTATCGAGCTGATTAACAGCAAAACAGATATTGATGATATTGATCACCTCAGCAACAGAAGGGTTCGCACAGTAGGGGAGCAGTTATATACACAGTTCGGGGTAGGGCTTGCCCGTATGGCCCGTACCATACGCGAGAGAATGAATGTAAGGGATAACGAAGTGTTTACTCCTGTTGACCTCATTAACTCCAAAACCCTTTCATCAGTAATTAACTCATTCTTCGGAACAAACCAGCTCTCTCAGTTTATGGACCAGACAAATCCTCTTGCTGAAATGACACATAAACGTCGTATGTCAGCTCTCGGACCTGGAGGACTATCGCGCGAAAGAGCCGGATTTGAGGTAAGGGATGTTCACTATACACATTACGGTCGGCTGTGTCCGATCGAGACACCTGAAGGACCCAATATCGGACTTATATCATCACTCTGTGTTTATGCAAGAATCAACCATCTCGGATTCATCGAAACTCCTTACATCAGAGTAAATGATTCCAGTGTTGATTTCAGTAACGATGGTATTGTGTGGCTTAGCGCTGAGGAAGAGGAAGAGAAGATCATTGCCCAGGCAAACGCCCCTATTTCTGAGGATGGAGCTTTCGAGAACCAAAAGGCAAAATGCCGTTATGAAGCTGATTATCCCATAGAGGACGTGAGCAAGGTCGATCTGATGGACGTGGCTCCAAACCAGATAGCTTCAATAGCTGCATCTCTAATTCCATTCCTTGAACACGACGATGCCAACAGAGCACTCATGGGATCAAATATGATGCGTCAGGCTGTTCCCCTTATCAATCCTGAATCTGCAATTGTGGGGACAGGACTTGAAACACAGGTTATAAAAGACAGCCGGATCCTTTTCGTTGCAGAAGGTGACGGAGTGGTGGAATATGTCGACTCAAATGAGATTGTGATAAGATACACAAGAACTGATGAGGAAAAGTTTGTGAGCTTTGATGATGATATTAAACGATATGTACTTCCAAAGTATAAAAAGACAAACCAGAATACGTGCATAAACCTTGTACCTGTTGTCAGGAAAGGTGAAAAGGTCACTAAAGGACAGGTACTTACGGAAGGTTATGGAACCAAGAACGGAGAACTTGCTCTCGGAAGAAACCTTAAGGTGGCTTTCATGCCCTGGAAAGGCTATAACTTTGAAGATGCTATCGTTATTTCTGAGAAAGTTGTTCAGGACGATATGTTCACTTCTGTTCATATCGATGAATATCTTCTTGAAGTAAGGGATACCAAACGTGGTCTTGAAGAGCTGACATCAGATATTCCGAACGTCAGCGAGGAAGCTACTAAAAACCTCGATGAGAATGGTCTTATCAGGATTGGAGCACATATCAGACCCGCAGATATTCTTATAGGGAAAATCACTCCAAAGGGTGAATCGGATCCTTCACCGGAAGAAAAGCTCCTGCGTGCCATTTTTGGTGATAAAGCAGGTGACGTCAAGGATGCTTCACTGAAAGCGGGCCCTTCCCTCGATGGTGTGGTTATTGATAAGAAACTCTTCACCAGAGCCGTTAAGGACAGGAAAGCAAAAACCGTCGAAAAACCTTTGCTGGACAAGATAGAAACAGATTTTAACAGAAGTATTGAGGAACTTAAATCCAGACTTGTTGACAAACTTTTTATCCTGGTCAACGGTAAAACGTCACAGGGAGTAAAAGACTATCTTAACGTTGATGTTATTCCCAAGGGAAGCAAGTTCACCCTGAAGCAATTACAGGAAATAGATTTTCTGAACGTCAATCCTAATAAATGGACTACAGACAAGAAGAAAAATGACAGTATTAAACAACTCCTCCACAACTATATTATTAAATACAAGGAGATTGATGGCATTTACAAACGTAAGAAATATAATATTACAATAGGAGACGAGCTGCCCGCAGGAATAATACGGCTTGCGAAAGTATATATTGCCAAGAAACGCAAGATTAAAGTTGGTGATAAGATGGCAGGACGGCATGGTAACAAAGGTATTGTTGCAAGGATTGTACGCGTTGAAGATATGCCGTTCCTCGAGGACGGAACTCCGGTTGACATTGTTCTCAATCCTCTTGGTGTTCCTTCAAGGATGAATCTCGGACAGATTTATGAAACAGTACTTGGCTGGGCCGGGCAGAAGCTGGGACTCCGGTTCTCAACTCCTATCTTTGACGGAGCAACACTTGATCAGATAACATCTTATACGGGAAAGGCAGAACTGCCAAAATTCGGGAAGACCTATTTATATGACGGTGGCACTGGTGAGAAATTTGACCAGCCTGCCACGGTTGGTGTAATCTACATGCTCAAACTGGGCCATATGGTTGATGATAAGATGCATGCCCGTTCAATAGGACCCTATTCCCTGATCACCCAACAACCACTGGGTGGTAAAGCCCAGTTTGGAGGTCAGCGTTTTGGTGAAATGGAAGTATGGGCTCTTGAAGCTTTCGGAGCAGCTCATATCCTCCAGGAAATACTTACAATTAAATCGGATGATGTTCTGGGAAGGGCAAAAGCTTATGAGGCGATTGTAAAGGGAGAACCAATGCCGCAACCTGGCATTCCGGAGTCATTGAATGTGCTGTTGCACGAACTTAGAGGTCTGGGACTGAGTGTAATACTTGATTAACAGCTCACTCAGACAGTGATTTATATTTATTGAATAAAAAACATTCATCATATGTCATTCAGAAGAGATAACAAAACAAAAACAAGTTACTCAAAGATCTCAATCGGTCTTGCTTCACCGGAAGAAATTCTCGACCGTTCAAGCGGTGAAGTACTGAAGCCTGAAACAATTAATTACCGTACTTATAAACCTGAACGGGACGGATTATTCTGCGAAAGAATATTTGGCCCGGTAAAGGATTATGAATGCCATTGCGGCAAGTATAAAAGGATCAGGTACAAGGGGATCGTTTGCGACCGATGCGGAGTTGAAGTTACCGAAAAGAAAGTACGGCGTGAAAGAATGGGACATATTTCACTTGTTGTCCCTGTTGCCCATATCTGGTATTTCAGATCGTTACCGAATAAAATCGGGTATCTCCTCGGACTCCCGACCAAAAAACTCGATTCTATAATTTACTACGAGAGATACGTGGTTATTAATCCCGGTGTAAAAGAAGCTGATGGCGTCAGGTATCTTGATTTTCTTACGGAGGAAGAATATATTGAGATCATCGAATCGTTGCCTAAGGAGAACCAGTACCTCGAGGATGATCATCCTGATAAGTTTATTGCGGACATGGGAGCAGAAGCCCTCAACAGGCTTCTCAGTCGTCTTGACCTCGATGAGATGTCATATTCCCTCCGCCACAGAGCTAATACTGAAACTTCACAGCAGCGTAAGAATGAAGCTCTTAAGCGTTTACAGGTAGTTGAGGCTTTCAGGGACTCGAGACATGTAAACAAACCTGAATGGATGATAATTAAAGTAGTTCCGGTAATACCACCTGAATTGAGACCACTGGTTCCTCTTGATGGAGGCCGGTTTGCTACCAGCGACCTTAATGACCTTTACAGGAGGGTGATCATCAGGAATAACCGTCTGAAAAGACTTATAGAGATCAAAGCTCCGGAGGTGATTCTGCGTAATGAAAAGCGTATGCTCCAGGAGGCTGTCGATTCTCTTTTCGATAATTCAAGAAAAGCCAATGCAGTTAAGACAGATGCAAACCGTCCTCTCAAGTCATTGAGCGATAGTCTTAAAGGTAAACAGGGGCGTTTCCGCCAGAACCTGCTGGGAAAAAGAGTAGATTATTCGGCACGATCAGTTATTGTGGTCGGTCCGGAACTGGATCTTCACGAGTGCGGCTTACCTAAAGATATGGCTGCCGAACTATATAAACCGTTCATAATCAGGAAACTTATTGAGCGAGGAATCGTTAAGACAGTCAAGTCAGCAAAGAAAATTGTTGACAGGAAAGATCCGGTGGTTTGGGATATCCTTGAAAATGTTCTCAAAGGACACCCTGTACTGCTTAACCGTGCCCCGACTCTTCACAGACTTGGGATCCAGGCATTCCAGCCTAAACTTATCGAAGGCAAGGCAATCCAGTTACATCCACTGGTATGTACCGCTTTTAATGCCGACTTTGACGGTGACCAGATGGCGGTACACCTTCCGCTTGGCAATGCTGCAATTCTTGAGGCTCAGATGATTATGCTGGCTTCACATAATATTCTGAATCCTGCCAACGGAGCACCTATTGCTGTTCCTTCACAGGATATGGTCCTCGGACTTTATTATATGACCAAAGGCAGAAAGAGCTCTCCTGAAGAAAAAGTCAAAGGAGAAGGACTTATTTTCTATTCAAAGGAAGAAGTTACCATAGCATACAACGAAGGGAAGGTTGATCTTCATGCATTTATTCAGGTCAAAGTAAACGACAGAATTAATGGAGAAATGGTGAACCACCTGGTTGAAACTACTGTCGGCAAGGTTGTCTTTAATCAGTATGTACCCGAGGAGGTTGGATTTATCAATGAAATCCTGACCAAGAAATCGCTAAGGGATATAATCAGTCGTGTTCTCAAGCATTCGGGAACAGCTAAAACTTCTGACTTCCTTGATGCTATAAAAAATCTTGGATTCTATTCTGCGTTTAAAGGAGGTCTCTCATTTAACCTCGATGATGTTATTATCCCCGAAGAGAAAACGAAGTTTGTAGCCGAAGGATATGAACAGGTTGAAGAGGTTATCAATAACTATAGCATGGGCTTCATTACCAATAATGAACGCTATAACCAGATAATTGATATCTGGACACATGTTAATGCACGGCTGACACAGTCGCTTATGAAACAGCTTTCGAATGACAAGCATGGTTTCAATTCGGTGTATATGATGCTCGACTCAGGTGCAAGGGGGTCAAAAGAACAGATACGTCAGCTCTCAGGTATGAGAGGTCTTATGGCTAAACCTCAGAAATCCGGATCAACAGGTTCCGAAATCATTGAAAACCCTATCCTTTCAAATTTTAAGGAAGGCCTCTCTGTTCTCGAATATTTTATTTCGACACATGGTGCCCGTAAGGGTCTTGCTGATACAGCTCTGAAGACTGCTGATGCTGGTTATCTTACCCGTCGTCTGGTTGATGTCTCCCAGGATGTAATTATTAATGAGGAGGACTGTGGAACACTGAGAGGATTGGTGGCCACCGCAATTAAGAAAAACGAGGAAATAGTTGAATCACTCTATGAAAGAATACTTGGCCGAACGACTGTTCATAACCTGTATCATCCTCTTACAGGGGATCTTATAGTTGAAGCAGGGCAGGAGCTTACTGAAGATCTTGCAATAAGGATTGAAGACTCACCCATTGAACAGGTTGAGATCCGTTCGGTTCTTACATGTGAATCAAAGAAAGGTGTTTGTGCGAAATGCTATGGCAGAAATCTGGCCACAGGACGTATGGTTGAGAGAGGTGAGGCCGTGGGTGTAATTGCAGCGCAGAGTATTGGTGAACCCGGCACGCAGCTTACCCTGCGTACTTTCCATGTGGGCGGTACTGCCTCAAACATCACAACCGAATCAAGGCTTGTTGCACGTTACAATGGTATTGTCGAGATTGAGGAAATCAAATCAGTACCAAGAAAAGACCTTGAAAAAGGAGATGTAGATATTGTAATAGGTCGTCTGGCTGAACTGAGGATCGTTGACAGGAAAACCGGAATAGCCCTGACTACACATACAATTCCTTACGGATCAAAGCTTTATGTTAAACCCGGACAGGAAATTGAAAAGGGTAAGCTTATTTGCGAATGGGATCCTTTTAACGCTGTAATTATTGCAGAAATGGGAGGGAAAATCGGTTACGAGTATCTGATAGAAGGTGTTACATTCCGTGAGGAATCAGACGAGCAGACAGGATTTAAGGAAAAAGTGATTATCGAAAGCAGGGATAAAACAAAGAATCCGGCAATAAAGATATTGTCACCCAAAAAAGAGGAGCTCAGATTATACAACCTTCCGGTTGGAGCTCACCTTGTTGTTGAAACCGAAAGGTTAGTGGAATCAGGTGAAATACTTGCAAAAATACCACGGGCAGTTGGAAAATCAGGCGACATAACCGGTGGTTTACCCCGTGTAACGGAACTGTTTGAAGCCCGTAATCCTTCCAATCCGGCAATTGTATCGGAAATTGACGGAGAGGTAACGTTTGGAAAGATAAAAAGAGGTAATCGGGAAATCTCGATTAAATCGAAGACAGAGGAAGTAAAAAAATATCTTGTTCCACTGTCGAAGCAAATACTTGTCCAGGAAAATGATTATGTTAAAGCAGGTATTGCACTGTCTGACGGAGCCATCACTCCTTCCGATATTCTTGCAATCAAAGGGCCGACCAAGGTTCAGGAGTATATTGTAAATGAGATACAGGAAGTTTACCGTTTGCAGGGTGTTAAGATAAATGATAAACACTTTGAGATCATTGTTCGCCAGATGATGCGCAAGGTTGAGATTGTTGATCCGGGCGATACAAAATTCCTTGAACGTCAGGTTGTTGATAAGCTTGAGTTTATGGATGAGAATGACTGGATTTACGGCAAGAAGGTAGTTATAGAAGCTGGTGATTCTCAGACCCTCAAGCCTGGAATGATAATATCAGCTCGTAAACTCAGAGATGAAAATTCAGTCCTCAAACGTCGCGACCTGAAGATAGTGGAATCAAGGGATGCTGTCCCGGCCACTTCAAGTCAGGTGTTGCAAGGGATCACAAGAGCTGCTCTCCAGACAAACAGTTTCTTCTCGGCTGCTTCCTTCCAGGAGACAACCAAGGTACTCAATGAAGCTGCAATACTCGGGAAGATCGATAAGCTTGAAGGACTCAAGGAAAATGTTATTGTCGGACATCTTATTCCTGCAGGCACAGGCCAGCGTGAATATAACAGTATAATAGTTGGTTCGCTGGATGAACTGGAAGACCTTACCAGTGAACCCCAGGAAGCTGAAGCAGAGACTGAAACCGCTAACAAAACCTAATAATACAATTATGTCAGATCCTAAAACACCAAACCAGATCAGTATCGAGCTGAATGAAGAAGTAGCTCAGGGAACTTATTCCAACCTGGCAGTAATTACACACTCGTCGTCGGAATTTGTTGTGGATTTTATTAGGATAATGCCGGGAATACCTAAAGCACAGGTCAAGTCGAGGATTATTCTGACACCCGAACATGCCAAAAGACTTGCTACTGCTCTTCAGGATAATATAGCCAAATACGAGGCGGTTCACGGAGTTATTAAGGAAGTTAAGGGATCCGGTCCTGTTTTACCACTAACATTCGGAGGACCAACTGCGCAGGCATGAAATAACTGATTTGTAATCGGGAAGCCGTCATCACTAAGGTTTTGGCGGCTTCTTTTTTCGTAATCTTTAAAATAAAGCGTACCTTTATCAGTTAAATTAGAAAACAAAAGCCCGCTTAAAAACACTTGAAATGAAGGTTATATTCAGAAAGATCCTGATAATGTTGATCATTGCGATACCTGTGGTTACTGATCCAGGTTGTAAAAAACAGGCAAAATGCGGATGTGATGGTGATATGCTTTTTGAACTTGACAGGGAACCGGCAAAGGTCTATTTTGACGTAAACAGTGCTCAGTTTTCACCTGTAAGTAATCCTTATGCAACATATTATTTCTGCAATCCGGAAGAAATGTACTCTTCCAAACTGAAGGATTATAGTACTGGTGATCTGCTTCTTGTTTCGGGATATGTTTACTGGAATTGTAATTACCTGTATGCAAGCAGTAATTACAGTTATTCTTATTCTTACTATAAGGTTTATGATATTCTAGTGACTGATGTTACAACCGACCTTTACGGGAAAAAATAACCTTCCGGTAACTGGATACTGCTCATACCGCTGAATTCATAATTGCCGGAAAATCAATCAGAGGTACATTGGTGGTACTTTCATTATTGTATATTTTAAAAAAATACTCCGGATGATCCGGTATAACATATCTTTTGTCGGAGCAGGGAGGGTTGCGGAAGCGTTGTGCATGGCCTTGTATAATGCCGGTATGAGTATCCGGCAAATTGTATCTGAAACCGAAACTAACGGTGCGAAACTGGCCAGGAGATGCAAGGCTGTATGGTCACCGGACCTGTTGTTTACAAACAAAACAAATGTAATTATTGTCTCTGTACCCGATCACAGATTATCAGATGTATTGTCTATGATAGTCTGCCGGAAGAATACCGTTGTAGCACATACTGCAGGGAGCTTTGGTCTTGAAGTTTTCCCTCCGCATATCATAAGAACCGGGGTTTTATATCCTTTACAGACTTTTTCAAAAGGGCGGAAAGTAAATTTCACGAATCTTCCTTTTTTCATTGAAGCTTCCGATACTAATACATTAAATGTTCTGAAAAACCTTTCTGAATATCCGGGTGGGATAGCCCATATTGAAGATACTGAACACAGAAGATTGTTGCATTTAGCTGCCGTATTCGTTTGCAATTTTACCAACCATATGCTTTTCTCAGGAGAAAAAATAAGTACCAGGGCCGGTATATCATTTGAAGTACTCGAACCTCTGGTAAAGGAAACAATCTCGAAAGCAATAGAAAACGGACCAGGACGATCACAAACAGGACCTGCAATGCGACATGATATGAATACTGTGAAAAGGCATCTGGAATTACTATCTTTCTCTCCCGGTTTGCAGGATGTTTACCGGGAGGTTTCAAAATCGATCATGAGTTTTTATGAAAATGATTAAAGTATGGCAAATTTCAAAGAGGATCTATTAAGGGTAAAAGCATTTATTTTTGATATTGATGGAGTGCTTTCCCTTCAGACTATAAGTCTTAATACTTTTGGATTGCCATACAGAACAATAAATCTTCGCGATGGATATGCTCTTCAACTCGCTGTTACAAAGGGTTATTTTGTGGGAGTCATATCAGGAGCGAACTCAAAAGAATATGTTAAGAGGTTAAAATCACTTGGAGTAAAAGATGTTTATCTGAACAGCCGTTCCAAAAGTGATCATTTTAATGATTTTATCAGGAAACATAACCTGGATCCGTCAGAAGTTTTATATATGGGCGATGATATCCCGGATTTTAAAGTTATGAAACAGGCAGGCATTGCGGTTTGCCCTTCAGATGCCGACAGCGAAATAAAACAGATATCTTCATATATCTCAGATAAAAAGGGTGGCGAAGGTTGTGTCAGAGATATTATTGAACAGGTCCTGAGACTTCATAACAACTGGATGGACACAGACGCTTTTACATGGTGAACCATGAAATCATTCCTTAATCTTATACGGTGGCCTAATCTTCTCATTATCATCCTTACAATGGTACTGATGAGGTACGCCATCATTGAACCTGTAATCAGCAAAACGGGAGTGATACTGATTCATGGTACAGGTGAGGAAATACCAGTGACTCTTCAGTTTCCATGGTATAACTTTTTAATCCTTGTGGTTGCAACACTGTTTATTACAGCAGGAGGATATGTTATAAATGATTACTTCGATATTAAAACTGATCTGATAAACAGGGGTGAAGTCATAGTAGGTACAAAGATCTCCAGAAGAAAGGCAATAATGTTGCATGCAATATTCAATATTTTAGGAGTTGCAGCTGGCTTCTATATTTCCTGGAAGGCAGGATATTTCTGGCTTGGCACTCTCTTCCTTTTTGTCTCCGGCTTGCTTTATTTCTATTCAGCCAGTTATAAAAGACAATTTCTGGTAGGTAATGTCCTTGTTGCAACCCTTACTGCTTTGGTGCCGCTTCTTGTTGTATTCTATGAATGGCCGGCGTTATACAAGTATTACGCTGTGAATGCAATTACTCAACCTGACTTTAAGTTGATAATCTACTGGGTAGGAGGATTTGCCCTTTTTGCTTTTATTACAACACTTGCACGTGAAATTATAAAAGATATTGAAGACTTTGAAGGTGATAACACTTACGGCAGAAATACTGTTCCGGTAGTAATAGGTGTTTTATCATCCAGGATTGTCGCCGCAAGCCTTATTATTATTACCATCGGATTACTTTACATTGTCTGGTATTTTGCGATTAATGATACAATAACATTGATCTACATTTCGCTTTTAATTGTAATACCCCTCATGGTTATTAATTATCAATTACTAATAAGCAGAAAACAAAAACAACTCCACACTGCCAGTTTGTTAATGAAAATTGTGATGTTAGCCGGCATACTCTATTCAGTTGTTGTGAAAGCAATCCTTACCTGGAACCTTTACTGAAAAATGATCATTAAGAATCTGAACAGATACAGTATAATACTTGCCTCACAGTCGCCCAGGAGACAAAAACTCCTGAAAGAGCTTGGCCTCAGTTTTAAAGTAGTAGTAAAGGATTGGCCTGAAACCTGGCCGGAAAACCTTGACGGTGAAGAGATAGCTATGTATGTGGCACAGGTAAAAGCAAATCTGTTGAAACATGAATTAAAAGATAATGAGATAGTTATAGCTGCCGATACTTTAGTCTGGTGCAACAACAGTGTTCTCGGTAAGCCGGCAGGTTATGAGGATGCAAAGGCAATGCTCAGAGCGATTTCAGGTAATACACATGAGGTTATTACAGGTGTATGCCTCCTTTCTCCGGTCAGGGGAAATACATTTGCCGTATCGACAAAGGTGACCTTTGAAGAACTTTCGGACCAGGAGATAGATTATTATATTGATAATTACAAACCTTACGATAAAGCAGGGGCTTATGGTATTCAGGAATGGATCGGATATATTGCATGCAGTCATATCGAAGGCTCATACTTTAATGTAATGGGTCTCCCTGTTCAGAAACTGTACCGCGAGCTTCATTACTTCGTAAACCCTAAACCAGACATAAAATGAGAAACAAGCTTACTACATTATGGTTATTATTTGCGATTTTCCTGACTTCAGCCTTGCGAGCCGATGAAGGTATGTGGATCCCTCTGCTGATAGAAAAATATAATATCAAACTCATGCAGGAAAAGGGATTCAAACTGACAGCAGAAGATATTTACAGTGTGAACAGAGCATGTATGAAGGATGCAATAGTAATTTTCGGTGGAGGATGCACAGGAGAACTAATCTCCCCGGATGGCCTGCTTATAACAAATCATCACTGTGGATACAGCCTGATACAGGTACATTCAACACTTGAACACGATTATCTTACAGATGGATTCTGGGCAATGTCGAGGGAAGAGGAGTTGCCAAATCCGGGATTATCGGTTACTTTCCTTAAATGGATGGAGGATGTGACTGATAAAGTTCTCGCGCGGACAAGTGAAGGGATGGGGGATGAAGAACGTGAAAAAATTATTAATGAGAACGTTGCTGAGATCAGAAATGCAGCTGTGAAAGGAACCGGTTTTGCTTCTGTCGTCAGACCTTTTTATATGGGTAACCAGTATTTCCTTTTTGTGTATGAATCTTATAATGATATTCGTCTTGTAGGAGCTCCTCCGTCTGCTATCGGGAAATTTGGAGGAGAGACCGATAACTGGGTATGGCCCAGGCATACAGGAGATTTTTCACTTTTCAGAATTTATGCTGACAGTGTCAATAAGCCTGCCAGTTATTCTGAAGAAAATGTACCTTATAAACCATTGTACTATTTCCCTGTTTCTCTGAAAGGTGTGAAAGAGGGTGATTTTACTATGGTTTTTGGCTACCCCGGGTCTACATCAGAATATGTGCCTTCATATCATATCGATATGATTAAGAATCATATAAATCCAAAAATGATTGCCCTCAGGACAGCTAAAATAGAGATTATGGAGGCTGCCATTAATAGCGATCCTCTTATAAGAATACAGTATTCTGCCAAGATATCGGGTGTTGCAAATTCATGGAAGCGATGGATCGGAGAAAATCAGGGACTTGAAAGAATGAAGACAATAGAAAAGAAACAGGAATTTGAAAAAAAACTTACAAGCTGGATAAACACAGATGAGAACCGCAGGAAGAGATTCGGAAGCATACTTCCGCAGTATAAGGAATTGTACTCTGAATTAAAGGATTACAGTCTGGTTAACAGCTACACAAATGATGTTTTCTTTAGCAGGGGAGCAGAAGCTATAGGTTTCGCGAGAAACCTCAGGGCACTGGTTAGTCTCTATGAAGCCAATGCCGACAGTGAAAGAATAGAATCACTGAAAAGCCGTTTGCTTGAATCGGGCAGGCAGTTCTTTAAGGATTACAACAGGGAGACCGATAAAAAGCTTTTTGTTGCTGTAATGACCATGTATGGTGAAAATATTGAACCTGAATGGCAGGCCCCTGAGTACAAACGACTGAAAAATTCATGTAAAGGTAATTTTGCTACATTAGTTGATAAACTCTACTCCAGGACAGTTTTTGCCGACGAGGCCAAATACATTGAATTTGTCAAAGGATTTGAAAAGAAGAGCACAAGGAAACTGTTAAAAGATCCTTTTTATATTCTTTCTGTTGATGTAAACGAATTTCTTGAAGCGAATGTCCGGATTGAATTGATTCGTATCAATTCTGAAATACAGGAACTTAATAAAGATTATATGACTGTACAGATGGAGTTCGAAAAGGACAGGTTGTTTTATCCCGATGCCAATTCAACTCTGCGTGTAGCTTTCGGGACAGTAAAAGGATACTTTTCAAGAGATGCCGTTTATTACACTCATTATACTACCCTGAAAGGGATTATGGAGAAAGATGATCCGGAGATTTATGATTATGATGTTCCGGATAAGCTTAAACAGTTATATGTTGAAAAAAATTTCGGACCTTATACACAGGATAATGAAGTCCCGGTATGTTTCATAGCCAATAACCATACAACTGGAGGAAACTCAGGTAGCCCGGTTATTAACGCTGACGGACATCTGATAGGAATAAATTTTGACAGAGCCTGGGAAGGAGTTGCCAGCGACCTTGCTTTTAATCCGGACCAGAGCCGTAATATAAGTCTCGATATCAGGTATGCTCTGTTCATTATCGATAAATTCGCAGGAGCAGGCTACCTGCTGAAGGAAATGACCCTTGTGGAATAACTCTAATGAATTAAGATGATCAGAATAATTGCTGATGATAAAATACCTTTCCTGAAAGGAGTACTTGAACCATTTGCAAGTGTTGCATATCTTCCAGGAAGTCAGATTAACAGGGAAAAGGCTGCGGATGCAGATGTTCTGATCATACGTACCAGAACAAAATGCGATGGTGAATTGCTGGATAATACCCCGGTAAGATTTATCGCCACAGCTACTATTGGTTTCGACCATATTGACACTGAATACTGTGGAAAGCGTAACATTAAGTGGACTAATGCTCCAGGCTGTAATTCTGCATCCGTTCAACAATATATTGCAGCTGCCCTGCTGAAAACAGCCTCAGAATTCAGATTTATACTCAGGGACAAAACGATCGGGATCGTGGGTGTCGGCAATGTCGGTTCAAAGGTTGAAAAGTTTGCACGAATACTTGGAATGAATGTCCTGCTCAACGACCCTCCCAGAGCCAGGAAAGAGGGTGAAAATAACTTTGTCAGCCTGGGAACGATATTATATGAATCTGATATAGTGACGGTTCATGTGCCTCTTAATGTAGTCGGCGAAGACTGCACCTGGCATCTTTTTAATGATAAAAGCTTTAAAAAGATGAGAAAGGGAACCTGGTTTATAAATACATCGAGGGGAGAAGTGACAGAAACAGATGCGCTTAAAAAAGTACTGGAATCAGGAAAATTCGGGGGCGCTGTAATAGATGTGTGGGAGAATGAACCGGATATCGACCGTGTTCTGATGGGAAAAACATTCATTTCCACACCTCATATTGCAGGTTATTCAACCGACGGTAAAGCAAACGGAACATCAATGATCGTAAATGCTTTATGTAAATTTTTCAATCTTCCGCTGAGTAACTGGTACCCCGTTAATGCCCCGGCTCCTGCCACTCCACTCTTTTCAATTGATTGCATAGGCAAAACAGATGAGGACGTTATAAGAGAAGCAGTTTTTCATACATATAATATAGATGAGGATAATATAAGATTAAGATTCTCTCCTTCCGATTTCGAAAAACAAAGAGACGATTATCCGGTAAGAAGAGAGTTTACAGCTTATACAGTCATCCTGAAAGGAGGCACAAAGCAAACCAGGATGATGCTTAAAGGGCTGGGGTTTAGGGTGGTATGAATAAGGCAGCAGGTGGTCAAAGAAAACTTCGGCTGGCATTACGGCATGACCTTACTGTCAAACCTCCACCGCCTTAGTTGCCATCGCATAATCTTTCACCTGGAAGACAAAAGCCTGCAGCTTGGTATCAAGAGAAACAGTATCCTGACCGTCGTAGGCAAGATTTATAAACGGAATATTACTATGGTCTTTACGGAAAGAATCGCTTACAGCGGCAATCAGGGTTCCGGGCATGCATGTAAACGGCAGGATTGCAGCTATTCCTGAGACACCCCGTTGTGCAAGTGCTACGGATGTGCCCATGGCTATGGGAGGATCGCCATCGTAAAATTTACTCACGTAAGGATTGCATAACTTTAACATTTCATGAAGGCTGACATCCTTCTCTTGATCAGTGAATTTTTTTATCCCCCGGAGGAGAGAAGAGGCAATGACATCCTGCCCAAACTCCTGTACTTTTGATTTGATAATTCCTTTTTTATCATTCTTCCATCGGCTGTCGCGTGTGAAACGATAAGTTGAATAATAGATCCATTCCGAAAATGGCCCTACAACTACCTCAACTCCAAAATCTTCGAGCCTATTGGCAATATTACCGTTGCAACCTGCATTATCGCGCATGAATATCTCCCCGATTACTGCGACTACGGGTTTGCGTTGGCTTTTATCCATCTTAATGGCAAGAAAATCAGAAACTATTCCTGTAAGAATTTTATGGAGGCCTTTTGAACCTTTTTCAATGCAGTTCTCAAGTTTTTTCAATGATTCTTCATAGAGTATATCTGAATCACCTTTGTTGACCTCATAAGGGCGTGTCTCCCTGTATATTTTCCTCAGATAGTCTGCGACAACAAATCCTTTCCAGGCATTGATCCTGAATTTCTGACCATGCTCCCCGGCAATATCTTCATAGGATGTGTCGTTCGATGGCGTTATAATTTCTGCATCACCAAAACCCAGGCGGTCGAACAGTATCCTGTGGAAATGGTTATACTGGCCGAACCGGCACGGACCATTATGGTCGGGCATGAAGAAGCTCATTTTTGAGGGATTGGCACCGGGCTCCATCAATTTTTTCAAAAAACTTCCCGTAACACAGATCATTGGGAAACATTCCTTGGATGAAGTGTATTGTCTTCCGATAGCCAGATCTTCTTCTGCCTGTTTGGGAAGTACCTCAGAGTAAACGCCAATGCTCCGTGTAGCGGCTGCAAGCAAATAGGCACCGTCATTCATGTAAGGAAAATACAATACTCTGTCCTTTGGCGGTGATGACGGACTTGGCCTGGGCCTGAAGATATTTATATCCTTTTTCTGATTTTTCTCAGAGCCTTTCAGACTGTCAAGGAAAGCTTCAATACGTGTTACCATGCCTGCATCAGCAGAATGTTCATCCACTTCGAGATGAAGAAATGGTTTGCCTTTCAGTTCTTCTGTTACGTAATGCCATATAAAGGAGTCGGGGCCGCAACGGAAATTACTCAGGTAAACAGCATAGAGCCCTTCGGTTTTTGCCACAAGCTGGGCAGCTGCTATAATCTTCTGACCGTTGGGCCAGTACATGCTCCTGTAATTGGTAAAGATATTGTAAGAGGAAAGATCAAGCATATCCAGCGGAATTGGCATTACATTCTGGGTTATAAGCTTTTCTACAAGACCCAGGTTCAGGTGTGTATCGGTGCTGTTATAAGGTCGTCCGAGCAAAACTACCGGCCGGCAGTTTTCAGGGATAGCATTCATAACTTCTTTACCGTAGTCGATAAGTCGCTTTTCAAATGAGATCTGAACTTCATCGGCTTTATAAACAGCTCTCTTTATTTCCTCTTTACTTATTCCGAACTTTTTACTAAAATAGGCAGTCATCTCTTTAATCAGAGCCCTTTCAAAAAATCTGAAATGAAGAGTCGGCATAAGAAGTCTTGATTCATCAATTTTACCTTTAAGAGCCGCTTTCACCATAAAGGGATAGGTCTGGATCCATGGACAATTAGGATTAAAGGTTTTATTCTCTTGTGTGGATTTCGCATTTACGATAAAAGGCATAAAAATGTAATTGACACCTTTTTTAACCAGATCGATAACATGTCCGTGCATAAGTTCAACGGGAAGACATAACTCGGTTGTTATCGTCTCAATTGATTCGGTAACAAGCGATTTGTCAGATTCTCTGGATATTACCACCGAAAAACCAAGCTCCTCAAAGAATGTGCGCCAGAACGGGAATTGCTGATAGAAAACCATAAGAGCCCGTGGGATGCCTATTGTAGTGTTCTTCGGCTTTTCATTTTCATCATAACCCTCCATCAGCATCCCGGTTCTCTTCGAAAAGAGGTTGGGAATATTGTTTGCAACTCTCTTTCTGCTGTCAATTTCATATTTTTCGCATCTTCCTCCGTAAAACAGGGATTTCTTTTCACCGGTTATTTTTACACGTCTGATTTCGCAGTGGTTAGTGCAGCCCTGGCAGACAAACCTGCTTATATTATAAGTCACATTTCGTATGCCAAATCCTTTAAATGTGGTTTTCTGGCTTTTTGCCATTGACCTTTGAGCAAGAATTGCTGCACCTATGGCTCCGGTTACATCAAAGTGTGGGGGAATAATGATCTTCTTTCCGAGTACCTCTTCAAACGCTGCAACTACAGCCTTGTTATTCGTAACACCTCCCTGAAAGAATATCTTGTTGCCAACAGGCCGGTCAGCAACAACTTTCTGCAGGTAATTGTAAACGATTGAATAAGCAAGGCCTCCTACAAGGTTTTCATTTTTTGCCCCTCTCTGCATGCAGGAATTAAGATCCGATTCCATAAAAACTGTACAGCGGTCCCCAAGTTTCACGGGAGCTTTTGATCGGAGAGCCATGCTTCCGAATTCCTCAACAATATTAATGTTCAGCTTTTCAGCCTGTTCCTCGAGAAATGAGCCGGTACCCGCAGCACAAACCTTATTCATTTCAAAATCCACAACAACACCGTTTTCGATGCTGATGTATTTGGAATCCTGTCCGCCTATTTCAAAGATAGTGTCAACTGTCGGATCATAGTCTATTGCTGCTGTTGCCTGTGCGGTAATCTCATTCCGGATAATGTCTGCGCCAATAAAATCACCCGTAAGATATCGACCTGAACCGGTTGTTCCTGCGCCAATAACCTCAACATATTTACCTACTTCTTCATAGATTTCACCCATTCCTTTCTGTATGGCTTCAAGAGGTTTGCCCGCTGTGGGCAGATATTTTCTAGATATGACCCTGTGCTGTTCATCTATCAGGACAAGGTTTGTGCTGAGTGAGCCGATATCGAGGCCCATGTAAACAGGGATCCTGCCCTTATCAGGTTTGGTAAAATGAACATCTTTTTTGTATTCGGCTTCGGATTCTTTCAGTGTCGGAAGACTTAAGAAAGCTGTAGTTCCTGATGCCAGATAATCTTTCAGTTTGTTAAGTCCTCCATAATGGTTCATGCCCAGTTTATTGGAGTGAGCATACATCACAGCTCCGATGGCTCCCATGGAAGCATGATGAACAGGTATTATGAGTTCATTGTCATTCAGATTGAGTATCTCTCTGAAAGCTCTTACCATGCCTGTATTGGCAGCAACACCCCCTGAAAAAACAATTGGCTTTTTCATCTCCTTGCTCCGGGCAACATTACTGCGGAAATTTCTTGCAAGAGCAAAACATAAACCGGCTACAATATCATGCAATGGAGTTGCAATCTGCTGATGATGGATCATATCACTTTTGGCAAAAACACTGCAGCGTCCGGCAATCCTGGGCGGATCGAAAGATTTCAATGACATCTCACCAAATTCCTCCTCAATAGGAACACCTATTCTTCTTGCCTGCTGATCTAGAAAGGAACCTGTCCCTGCAGCACAGATACTGTTCATCTCAAAATCCACTAGCCTTGAGTAACCATTTGACGGATCCTTTTCAAGAGTAATAAGCTTGGAGTCTTCGCCGCCTATCTCTATGACAGTGCGTGCTTCGGGATAAAGCCTGCCGGTAGAAGTGGTCTGGGCAATAATCTCATTCACAAAAATTCCGCCTATAAGTTCTGTTGCAAGTTTTCCTCCGGTTCCGGTGACTGCAATACCTTTGATTAATTCTGCAGGGTGATTATCCAGCAGTGATGTTAACCTTTCTCTGAGAACATTAAAAGGTTTACCATGTACATAATCGTAATAATTCTCTATAACATTATAATTTTCATCCATAAGGACTGTATTCAGCGATACAGATCCTATATCTAATCCAAGGAATAAATTTAGATTTTCAGAATTATCGGAATCAGATTTATTAACCATACCCTGTCTTATTAATCAAGACACCTATATTAATCCTGGTTTTTTACCAGTTTGGCCCAAATATATATTATTCTTTCTTCTATACCAATTGAATGCAGTATTTTATAATAAATATCAGTATTTGTATGTATCCTGTGATAAGCTTTTAAATCCCCTGGTAATTCCCTCTGCAGTCCTCAACAGGTACTTTGAGACCACGCTTTGCAAAACAAACTCCGCCGATTTGAAACAGACTGTAACTTACCTTAAGATCAAACCGGCAGATTAATCGAAAAACAGGTTCCTTCTCCATCCTTGCTGTCAACTGTAATCGTTCCGTTATTGATATTTACAAGTTCATAGCAGAGTTTCAGGCCTAGTCCTGTTCCCTTTTCGTTTTCAGTACCTGGCGTACTTTCAATCTCGTCAGAAGTGAAGAGATATTTCTGCTTTTCCAGGGGAATCCCTGTACCATTATCACATATTTTTAAGAGAATACCCTCACCGTCAATTGTCTTGTCTTTCAGAAGAATGCTTATACGTCCGCCCCGTGGTGTATATTTGACTGCGTTGGACAGAAGATTTCTTATGATTATGTCTAAAAGCTCTTTGTCAATAAATGCATTTGAGTTACCTGCCTGGGTGAAATTCACGGATATCTCCTTTTTATCGGCTGTCTCTTTAAATATGCTGAGGTTTGTCAGGATAATATCTGCCAGGTCATTCTTTTCCGGAGAAAATCTTATTTTGTCTTCCTGCCCTCTTCCCCAGACAAGCATATTTTCGAATAAACTGATAACTTGCTGAGCATACTGGATACAGGAATTAGCAAAAGTGTCGTATTTTTCTTTATATTCTTCTTCTTTCAGGAGGTTAAGCATATAAAGAATGTTTACCACCGGACTTCTCAGGTCATGGGCAATGAGGGCAAATATTTTATTCTTTAGCTGAATAGTTTCCGAAAGCTGAAGGTTTTGCTGAGCTATCATACTGCTCTGTTTTTCAATTTCCTCGTTTCGTTTTTTAAGCTCCTGAGTCCTTTTATTAACCAGACTTTCAAGGTTCCGGTACAGGAACTCAAGTTCGTTATGCAATTTTTCCTTTTCCGAATAAGCTTTTACCCATTTGTAAAGCAAAAGAGCAGCCTGTATAAAAACAAAAATGATGACAACAAATGTCAGGATATAACCAATGGATGTGTCCGATTTACCCAGCGAAACCCTTATGTCATGATATGCTCCGACCAGAAGGAGAATAAATGCCGAGAAATATGCAATATCAATTGATTTTTTTCTGAGTATTCCTCTGCTACTCATAAAAAGAGCATATCCGAGCAGAATGATGATTGACGGATAATATATGAAAGTAGCATAGCTGAAGATACTGACCGGGAGGAAAAGTGTCAGGACTCCGGCTAATAAGTATATACCTGTATTAATACGGGCTGCGATGTTTATAAATTTCGATGGATAGAGGTTTACTGCAAACCAGTACCATCCTGTTATGACCAGATATAATCCAAGATATTCACATCTGACTATCCATTGCCAGTCAAGCTGTACTATATCGAGAATAAGAAAATGTGAAGTAAAAAGAGGTCTTAATCCAAGTCCTATGGTAGCCAGACTGAAAAAACCAATAATCCTGTCTTTGGGATAAATAATAAAGAAGAACAACAGAAACAAAGAAAATCCAAGCAGGAGACTTATCACCGCCCAATCCAATGCCCAGTTTGAAGCAACCCTTCTCTGAAGCTCAGGAAATGTTCCGAATTTTAATGGCAACCAGAATCCTCCGCGGCGATGGTGAAAGTTTGCGACATTGATTATTATTGTAACTGAATCGGAATCGGTATCAAATCTGAAAAAGTTTCTTCTGTATTCCGGATTCGTTTCAGTTTTAGATTTGCCGGGCAAGCCGTTCCCACCGAGATATATCCCGTTAACATAAATATCGTATGAAGAATCAAATACAGGAAGGTCAAAAGCAAGAGGAACATTCAATCCGGATGGAAGCAGCACGGTCAGTTTATATGTAGCATAGCCTTCTTTTTCTGTTCTTACTTTATCATCCGGATAATCTGTCCAATAGGATGGCACATTCCCGTAATAGTCAGGTTCATATTTACCAGGTTTAGAAAAATCGTAAGGGCGAAGCATCTTATTCCAGTAGAATTCCCATTCACCATTAAGTCTGACAACAAATTTCCCGGGAGGGATCAGTTGCCGAAGGTCCATTACTCCCCTTTCCGCTTTAGGTGACTGGCCGTTTAATAAAACGGAGCTTGCGGATATGAAAATTACCAGAGTTAACAGAATATTGCGAAGGCTCATCATCTTTTTCTACTTTAATCCCCTGTTTTCAAGAACATAATCTGTTTTTGATTGTTTGCCCGAAAAATACGAAATTGATCAAATAAGAACAATAAAAAAAGGAAAGACATTTTGGAGTGCCTTTCCTTTCTAAACCTAAAACCTGATCGTAGAAGTGGCCGGACGGCCAAAGGAGAGAATTTTACATTTTTGCAATTAAGACTTCCGCATTTTTAATAAGATAAGGGAAATAAGCAGCAATAAGCATTGAATTGTCCAGATCGCTGTTATTTCCATCCGTAATTATTCTCTGATGGAAATACTCCTCAAGATTAAGGGATTCATTTTCAGTTGAATATCCATCTTTTTTCAGCTCTTTGCCAAGCTGCTCGACTCCAAAGAACCTATTGTTGCAGATATACTGAACAGAAAGATTATCTGATAACACATAGTACTTTTTGCATTTTTTTGTTCTTTCAATTGCAAGAGTAACCTTCATGTCGGTGTTGGTATATGAGATAACGAAAGTTTCCAGTTCTTTTCCGTCCAGAAGAAATGGATTATCAGCTACCTCAATCTTATAGTCCCCAAGTGTAGAAAAAGTCTTACCTTCAGCAACAGGTTTCCCGGCAAATGATGCAAAAAACACTGTTACAATAAGTACAGCTGTTAAAAAGATTCTTTTCATGGCTGAAATAATTTATTTATAAAAAAAATAAAACTGTCCGTAAATATCTTTTAATATCAATTATCCTTTTCTTTTCAATATATAGACGATGGAAGTTCGTGAATGTTGCAAATATTTTTGTTAATGTTTTGTTAATGTTTAGTCAGATTTTCCTTAATTTCCGGATCACTGTGAGAATATTTTCATAACTTGCACAGGTTATAGTATTATGATGATTTCTAAACTGAAATATCGTTTCATGATGCAACGTCTTGGCAGGAGGCTTTATCACTGCCTTATGTTCTATAACCGTTAATTACCTCTTTAATTCTGATCTCCCGGAATTATACCTGATTCTCCTGTATACTTTTGTTATTTAATTGTCTTTCATTATGAAAGGACTTATTTTCAGCGTTGAACGATATTCCATACACGATGGCCCTGGCATAAGGGTGACATTCTTCATGAAGGGATGCCCTCTTTCATGCTGGTGGTGCCACAATCCTGAAGGTATATCGCCATTACCTGAAACAGTATTGTTGACCAATAAAGTGGGAGAGCTGGAATTTACTGTGAACGAAGATGCAGGCAAATTTTACAGTGTAGACAACATACTTGAAATTCTTGAAAGAGAAAGGATATTCTTCCGGCATTCAGGTGGCGGGGTGACCTTCTCAGGAGGAGAACCGATGATGCAGTTTGATTTTCTGCTTGAAGCTCTGAAAGCATGTAAGGCAAATGGTTATCATACGGCTGTTGATACCTCGGGTTATTCTTCTGCAGAGAATTTTAAAGCGGTTATTCCTTTCACTGACCTGTTTCTTTTCGATATTAAACATCTTGATGACCCTACTCATTTATTATATACAGGAGTTTCCAACAGAAGTATTATTGATAATTTCAGGATCATTATTGAAAGCGGACGGGAACTTATTGTAAGAATACCGGTTGTACCACGGTTTAATGATGACATGGATCACTTAAGCAGATTAAAACAGTTTATTATACAGAATAAACGAATGAACCTGACAAAGATAAACCTTCTTCCATTTCATAAAATCGGGTCTTCAAAGTACAGGAAATTCAATATCCCTTACAAAATGGATGATGTCCAGCAACCATCAGCACAAAAGATGAAGGAACTTAAAGAGTTCTTTACGGATATTGGTGTGAAAATTAAGATTGGCGGATAGAATTACCAGCAACTTAAATTAATTAATAATATGATAATATCTGACAGAGTTAAAAGACTACGGGAGCAATCTCTGAATACAAAAGAAAAGATCAGTTCTGAACGGGCTTTGCTGATAACTCAGTTTTATAGAAGCGATGAAGCCCGTGAGATCTCAGCTCCAGTCAGAAGGGCAAAAGCATTCGAATATCTTCTGAAAAACAAGAAGATATGTATAAACGGCGGAGAGTTGATTGTTGGAGAAAGAGGCCCGGGTGCGAAAGAGACACCCACTTACCCTGAAATCTGTCTTCATTCCTTACAGGACCTGGAAATACTTAATTCCAGGGAAAAAGTTACATTCATCGTTGATGAGGAGGAGAAAAGAGTCTATGAAAACGATATCATACCTTTCTGGAAAGGTAAGAGTAACCGCGACAGGATAATGGGGCTGATGACACCCGAATGGCTGAATGCTTACAATGCCGGCGTTTTTACTGAGTTCCAGGAGCAGAGAGCACCCGGCCATACTGTACTGGGTTACAAAATGTTCAGGACAGGCTTTATTCAGTTGAAGGCGGAGATAAGTGAATCTATTTCAAAGCTTGATTATTATAATGATAGAAAAGCTCTTGAAAAGTTTGAAGAGCTTAAGGCAATGGATATTGCCTGCAATGCTATGATAATGTATGCAAACAGGCATGCGGATGAACTGGAAAGGATTGCCTCAGCTGAAAAAAATAACTCCCGGAAAGAGGAATTGATCAGAATGGCTGCTGTTTGCCGGAAAGTACCAGCCAATCCTCCGGAAACAGTTCATGAAATGCTTCAGCATTACTGGTTCATTCATCTCGGCGTAATTACTGAACTCAACCCCTGGGACTCGTTTAATCCTGGCAGGCTCGATCAGCATCTGTATCCGGTTTATATAAAAGAAATTAAAAAGGGTACTCTTTCGCCGCAACAGCTGTATGACCTTTTTGGTTGTTTCTGGGTGAAGTTCAATAATCATCCTTCACCTCCCAAGATGGGGGTAACTGCAAGTGAAAGCAATACTTATACCGATTTCTGCCTTATCAATCTGGGAGGTGTAAAAACCGATGGTACTGATGCAGTTAATGAGATGACATATATTCTCCTTGATGTAATAAAGGAGATGCGGATCTTGCAGCCAAGTTCAATGGTACAAATAAGCAAAAAGAGTCCGGACAGGTTCATTCATAAAGCTCTCGATATAATAAAAACCGGTTTTGGCCAGCCTTCCTGTTTTAACACCGAGGCAATAATACAGGAGCTGTTACGACAAGGTAAAAGCATTGAGGATGCCCGCAATGGCGGCGCTTCAGGTTGTGTTGAAACAGGAGCTTTCGGGACTGAATCATACTGGTTGTCAGGTTATTTTAACCTTCCAAAAGTTCTTGAACTTACTTTAAACAACGGATTTGATAAGCGTACTGACAGGCAGATTGGAATCCAAACCGGTTATGCCCATGAATATAAAACATTTGATGATCTGCTGGATGCTTTTAAACTACAGGTTAACTATCTGATCGATATTAAGATAAGAGGTAATAATATTATAGAGAAAACATTTGGCAACTGGCTTCCTGTACCTTTCCTTTCATTATTGATCGAGGATTGTATTTCTAACGGTACAGACTACAATTGCGGAGGAGCCAGGTATAATACAACATATATTCAGGGAGTGGGTCTTGGCAGTATAACCGATATGCTTACGTCGCTACGTTATAATATCTATGATGAGAAGAATTTAACCTGGGACGAGATGGGTAAGGCTCTTGCTGCAGATTTTAAAGGGTATGAACAGATACAGCACGATTTGATCTATAAAACACCAAAATACGGCAATGATGATGATTATGCCGATCAGCACTCTGTTGCTGTCTTTGAAATTTTCTATGATGCAGTAAACGGACGACCAACTTCAAGGGGTGGTGTCCACCGGATTAATATGCTGCCTACCACCTCACATATATATTTCGGAAGTGTTATTGGAGCTTCACCTGATGGCCGCAAGGCCGGCAAACCTCTTTCTGAGGGCATATCGCCTGTTCAGGGAGCAGATAAACAGGGACCAACTTCAGTCATCAGGTCAGTATCAAAGATTGATCACCTTCGTACAGGGGGTACTCTGCTTAACCAGAAGTTCTCACCTCAGTTTTTTGAAGATGAAGACAGTTACAGTTGCCTAACTGCACTGATGCGCAGCTATTTCAGTCTGGATGGTCATCATATCCAATTCAATGTTGTAAATGCGGCTACGTTGAAAGAAGCTCAGACACATCCTGAACAATACCGCGATCTGATTGTAAGGGTGGCCGGTTACAGCGACTACTTCAACGATCTGGGTGAAGATCTTCAGAATGAGATCATAAGCAGAACGGAGCACGGTGAGGTCATTTCTTCTTATCCCTCGTCTCATTGAATACTGCCGTGGCAGTAGCAACAACACTCGCTATATCTGTGAGGTTTGAAGGAAGAATCATTGTATTATTCTGATGGGCGAGCTTACCAAACTCATTAAGGTACTGTTCAGCAACCCTCAGGTTAACTGCATTAAGCCCATTCTCTTCGGAAATAGCTGCTGAAATAGCACGCAGACCATTTGCAGTTGCCTTTGCAACCTGCTCAATCTCGGAAGCGCGTCCGGTGGCTTCATTGATGCGTTTCTGCATTTCACCTTCCGACTTTCTGATAAGCTCCTGTTTATCGCCATCTGCAACATTTATTTTTGCCTGTTTTGTTCCTTCTGACTCTGCAATAGTGGCTCTTTTCTCCCTCTCTGCCCTCATCTGTTTTTCCATTGCATCTTTGATGCTCTGGGGCGGGGAGATATTCTTAACTTCATAACGTGTTACTTTTATGCCCCACGGATCACTGGCTTTATCCACTGCATCCACAATCGACAGGTTTATTGTTTCACGTTCTTCAAAAGTCTTGTCAAGTTCAAGCTTGCCAATTACACTCCTCATAGTGGTCTGTGCAATCTGGATTGAAGCAAACCGGTAATTATCAATCCCATATGAAGCCTTCTGCGGATCCAGTACCTGAAGATAGAGGATACCATCAACCTCAACTGCAATATTATCTTTTGTTATGCACGTCTGAGGAGCAACATCTATTGCCTGTTCCTTAAGAGTATGTTTGTATCTTACTTTATCAATAAAAGGGATAAGTATCTGAAAACCAGCTGCATAAGTTGACTTGTACTTGCCAAGTCTCTCAACGATTATTGCTGTTCTCTGGGGAACAACCCTGATCATCGTAATAATGAGGATAAAACCAAGAATGATTATCCCTACAAGAATTAAAGTTGTACTTGATCCTTCCATTTTTATTATTTTTTGGGTTTAACAATTAATTTGACATTTTCTTTCTCAACAATTATAACTGTCTGGCCTTCGCTGATACCTGAATCAGACTCAGCCTGCCATGTCGTGCCTTTAAATTCAACTCTTCCTTTCTTGTCCGGACCAATATCTGTCACAGCAAGAGCTTCCCTGCCTGTAAACTCATCTTCAACTCCTTCTGATAGATTATCCTTACTGTAGAAGAATTTTTTCTGTAACATTTTTCTTAAGGCTAATAACGAAAGGACTGATGTAATACCGAATATAATAAACTGCATATTTATTCCGGGATTCGCAATCAGACATAGAAGAGCAGTGACCCATGCACCCACTCCGAAGAAAAAGATAACAAAACCGGGAACAAGCAACTCCAGGAAAAACAGAACAAGCCCGAAAATAAACCATATTACTTCAGGCTTTGAAATAATGGATTTAATCATGGTGATTGTTTTAAAAAATTAGTGAGTTTTTTTTGAACCAGGTAAAGATAAAATAAAAACGAAATAAAACTCCACTATACAATTTTTTTGAATAAAAATACGGTCAAGAAGGATTAGCATCTTATAACCTGACCATCAGGATCATTACAATATTTCTTAAAAGACCGTAGTGAAATTATGTTTCATTATTCGATTTTTTTTTTATATATTGAATGAATTATCTTATCACATAAAGCCAGAAAAGGAGACAGGTAAAATGGCAAAATTCTTCGATTATTTTGATGGCCGGTACAGGGAGTCTGTTTTTAGCAAACCTCTGGCCGAAGACGGACCTGTGATAACAATTTCGAGATTAACAGGATGTGATGCACGTGAAGTAGCCGAGACAGTCGTAAACGGACTTAACAGTAAGTACGGAAATACCAGGTGGAAATGGGTCGATAAGGATATCATTTATGCTATTGCCAGGGAGTTGAACACTAATGCAGAACGTGTTGAAAACTTTTACAAGGGTATTGAGCTGTCCAATCTTTCTGAAATGATAATGGCATTTTCAGGCAGCTTTGTAAGTGACCTCAGGATAAAAAAGGCTATCAGGGATGTTGTTCTGTCGATTTGTAAGGAAGGGTATGTTGTACTTGTGGGCAGAGGCGGTGTTTCAATTGCAAAGGATATTACCGATGCTTTGCACATCAGGCTTGTGGCACCTTTTTACTGGAGAGTTGAGAATGTAATGAAAAAGAAAGAGATGGATCTTGAAACTGCTGAAGAATATGTTGTTGACACAGATGAAAAACGGTATAATCTTATTCATTCTTTCCTCGATAAGAAGCCTCTTAACCTCGATTCCCTCTTTGATGCTACGATCAATCGCCGGTCATTCACAATACATGAAACTTCTGATCTCATAGTATCAATGTATGATAAAAAAATCATCCGGCAGATTGCGGAAAGAAAAAGACTGAAGAAAATCAGTTGAACTAACAGACTGTCTTCTAAAAACCACTTATCCTGCTGATCATTTTGATATGATCACTCAACCTTTTATCAAGGGTTTGCCTGTATTTATCCCAATCTTTTACAGGGTGTTTTGCTACTCCACTCTCTATCGCAGCTCTGGCAACAGCTGATGCCACATACGAGAGCAGTCGCGGATCAAGTGGTTTAGGTATTATATATTCCGTGCCGAATTCAAGTTTATCGATATTATAGGCTTTTAAAACAGAATCAGGTACAGGTTTTTTTGCCAGTTCAGCCAGTGCTTTTGCCGCGGCAAGCTTCATCTATCTCAATATCAAAGACATCCACATCTGCAAACACTTTAAAGAGTAAACCTTTGCCTTCCATAACGGGTTTTCCTTCCATTGCTCCAATATCCCCGAGGCCAAGTACAGCCGTCCCGTTTGAGATCACTGCTACAAGATTACCCTTGGCAGTATATTGATAGACATCTTCATTTATTCTTTTGAATTTCAAGGCATGGAAAGGCAACTCCGGGCGTGTAAGCCAGACTAAGATCAAACTGTGTTCCGTAAGGTTTTGTTGGTATTACGTCTACTTTACCATGACGGCCCCTGCTATGATAGAGAAGCGCATCTTCTTGTGTTACTTTAGGCATGGATTGAATATTTTTGGTGAGTAAATTTTGCATTGATAACAAATTTTGAATATTTTCAACGTCACTATTTGAATCGTTTTTTACCTGATAATAAAAATACCTTTTTTATATGGAACAAAATACCGCCATTGGAGTTGATATCGGTGGAAGTCATATCAGCTGCGCAGCAGTTGATATGACTTCCTTCAAAATAATTAGGGAAACATTAACCGAGAAAGCAGTTAACAATAAGGCCCAGGCCAAGGAGATAATAGGAGTATGGGCTGCCGCTCTTTCAGATATTATGAGGGTAGTACCTTTCGGCAGACTGAAAGGTATTGGTTTTGGTATGCCGGGGCCCTTTGATTATGTAAAAGGGATCAGCTATATTAAAGGAGTGGCCAAATATGAACATCTCTATGGTTACAATGTTAAAAATGCAATCTCTGAAAGTCTTGATGTTCCTGATTACTTTCCTATCAGGTTCATGAACGATGTTTCTGCTTTTGCTGTGGGAGAAGCACTTGTAGGAAAGGCCGCAGAAGTAAACCGATCAATGTCAATCACTCTGGGCACAGGTTTCGGTTCGGCTTTTATCAGCAACCGTATCCCCATAGTCGATGGTCCTGAGGTACCTAAGCTTGGTTGTGTTTATCACCTTCCTTATAAAGATAATATTGCTGACGATTATTTTTCCACACGGTGGTTTCTGGGTAGCTATAAAAGGCTGACAGGAAAAGAGATGCCCGGTGTGAAAGAGATTGCTGAACTAGCAGCTAATGACGAAGTAGCAATGGGGCTTTTCAATGAGTTTGGAAATAATCTTGCAGTCTTTCTTGCCCCGTGGCTTATAAGGTTCAAAGCTGAAATAGTTGTGGTAGGCGGAAATATCTCTTATGCCTATAACCTTTTTGGAGATGTTTTTGAAAGCAGGTTGAAAAAGGAAGATTGTAGTTGCAAGGTTTCGCTTTCAGAATTAAAAGAAGATGCCGCTCTTATCGGAAGTGCTTTTCTGCTCGATGATGAATTCTGGAAATCAGTTCAACATGCTTTACCATTAATGTAGAAAATGATAGTATATTTAACACCTGACGCCTATCGCCCGTCTCCAGTATTTATCAGGCAACAGGCAACAGGCTGCAGGCTTCAGGTTGTACTGCAACATTGCTTGCGCGGATTTGACTTCGTCGAGCTCGTCCCGTTAAAGCGGGACTCGGTTGCAATCCGTGCTTTATCCGTTACTCACCAGTCACCCGTATATCAGCAACCAGTAACTAACTAGCAACCAATAACCAATAACCAATAACCAATAACCAATAACCAAATAAACATGAACTCGAGAATAAAACTTTCCAGAATACTTCCTGTTCTCATGGCATTCTTCGTCATGAGCTTTGTCGACCTTGTAGGCATCGGCGTCGACCGGGTGAGTAAAGATATGAGTCTGAGTGCTACCCTGGCCCAGCTTATACCATCCGCAGCTTTTTTATGGTTTCTTCTTTTATCGGTACCCGTAGGGGTAATGCAATCGCGGCTCGGTAAAAGAAATATGCTTAATATAGGTATGGGTGTGACAGCCCTCGGGCTGCTGGTACCTTTTTTCTTTTATACATTCGAAATGGTACTTGTGGGATTTGCTTTACTCGGGATAGGAAATACAATTGTTCAGGTGTCAGCTAATCCCCTTCTTACAGATGTTGTACCTGGTAACAGGGCTGCAAGCTTTCTCAGCTTTTCACAGTTTGTTAAAGCCATCGGATCGATGCTTGGTGCACCTCTGGCAGCACTGCTGGCAGCCCGTTTTGGTGACTGGAAACTGCTTTTCCTCGTGTTCGGTATCGTATCAATACTCTCGGTACTCTGGCTGGGAGCTGTGAAGATCGATGAATCAAAAACCGAGGAATTCAAAGCAACTATCGGATCTTCTATCAAGCTTATGGGCAATACATTTGTATTTCTGATGGTTCTGTCAATCTTCCTTGTTGTAGGAGTCGATGTCGGATTCAACTCCAACTCAGGTCAGTTCCTGATTAAAAAGTTTGGCATTGAACAGGTAGCAGCAGAGTCGGGCCGCAGTGTCTATTTCTTAGGACGTATGCTTGGCACATTTAGCGGAGCAATCCTGCTTACAAAAGTCTCTGCACGCAAATTCTTTATGTGGACATCCGTCTTTGGAATATTGTGTTTTATTATTATCCTTCTGATAAAATCACCTGCAATGGCGTGGGTTCTTGTGTTTCTTATTGGCCTGGCAGTTGCAAATATCTGGCCGCTTGTATTTTCAATTGCGGTGGAGAAATACCCGACCCGTAAAAGCGAAATCTCAGGATTGGTGATGATGGCTATTTCAGGAGGTGCAGTAATTCCTTTTTTAGTAGGATGGATAAGCGATCTGAGCAATGTGGCTTTCGGAATGACAGTTCTTATTGCGTGTATGATATACCTGTGGGCGGTCTCAATCTACTGCCTTAAAAACGCTAAACAAAAACCCTTAAACCCTTAAATCTTTAAACCTTTAAACTCTTTAAACCAGCAATTATGAAGAAAAAAGATCTCGGTAGACGTGATTTTCTTAAAAAGACAACTGCTGCCGTTTTTGCATTTACGATTGTCCCACGACATGTACTTGGGGGGCAAGGTTATATGACCCCGGGTGACCAGATTACCAAAGGAATAATTGGTGTCGGGGGAATGGGGAGAGGTCATATTCCTTATGAAGATACCCGGTTGCTTGCAGTCTGTGATGTTGACAAAACACATCTTGCACAGGCAATATCTGTTGCAGGCGGAAATATTACGGGGTACCACGACTTCCGTGAACTGCTCGCCAGACCTGATATCGATGTTGTTCATATCGCCACTCCGCCACACTGGCATGGTATTATGGCAAAGATGGCTGCCGAAGCCGGTAAGGATATCTGGTGTGAAAAACCAATGACCCGGACTATAGGTGAAGGAATTAAGGTTGTTGAGGCAGTCCGGAAATACGGACGTATGTTCCGCCTTAATACATGGTTCCGTTTCAAAGACCAGTTCTATGGTCTTGGAACAACAGTAAAACCTTTAAAAAAGCTTGTAAACAGTGGAGTATTGGGCTGGCCACTTAAAGTAACCGTTAGCGGTACAACTGGTTATGACTGGAAATTTTACTGGAGCGGATTATACAATTTAAAGCCTGAACCGGTACCGGCTGAGCTGGATTACGACTTCTGGCTCGGACCTGCTCCCTGGAAGCCTTATAATCCCGAAAGAGTCCATTCCAAATTTCGTGGTTACTGGGATTATGATGGTGGGGGACTCGGAGATATGGGCCAGCATTATCTCGATCCTGTTCAATATCTGCTTGGCAAGGATGATACAGGACCTGTTTCCGTTAAAATTGATGCCCCTCAGCAGCATTATGACGCAGTAGGGTCATGGCGCAGGATAACCTATACCTATGAAGACGGGTGTCAGATAATCCTCGATGGGGAGAACCGCGATAAGGATGCTGCCTATATCGAAGGCCCTCATGGAAAGGTATTTAAAGGTTTCCGGTCAGATATTAAAGATATGCATAAACTCATCGATTCACTGCCAGATCCTGAACCTCAGGTAACAACCTTCACCGAATCGGTTCTGACAAGAAAAAAATTTGCCCTTAATGAGTCGAACGGACACAGATCATGTTCGATTGTTAATCTTGGCGTGATAGCACTTCGCCTCGGGAGAAATCTGAAGTATGATCCGGTTAATCAGCAATTTATCGATGACGATGGAGCTAACAGACTCATTAGTCAGCCAATGCGTGATCCCTGGAAAATTTGATTATAAACCTTTCATTCATCAAACATGAAAATCCAAAATACCATAATAACCTTTTTCGCCTTTCTGCTTATTTCCGGAGCATCGTTTGCACAGGATAAAAGAACTGTTGAAACAAAAGTCGCAGACCTTCTTGCCCAGTTTCCGGCAAACGATCTTCCATATACCGATAAGCTTATGGTTGATATGCTTTCTCTGGGAGAATCAGGGATAAAACTGATATGTGATCAGATCATTCCGGCTGGTACAGGCGATGATACCCATGCACGATTTGCTGTTCAGAGTCTGTCCAGGTACCTTTCTCAGAAAGGGAAAGAAACTGAAAAGTCAATGTGGGAAAAAACTTGCATCAGCTATGCCACTGGTCAGAAAGATAATGGTGTCAAAGACTTCTTTATGAAACAACTGCAGTTGATAGGAAGCGATCCTTCCGTTGATGCACTCAAAGTATACCTTTCAAGTAAGGAGATATGCGGACCAGCACTGGCTGCTATAACTGCTATTGGAGGAAAAAGTGCTGAAACAGCACTGGCAGAAGCTCTGAAAAACAGAAATCTGCCATGTGCCGCTGCAGTTATGAACGCTCTTGCATCAATGAAATCACAACTGGCTGTTAATGAATATATTGAATGGGCTTCTGATATTAACGTAAACACTAAAGCCTCAGCGTATAATGCACTTGCACAAAGCGGAAGCCCCCTGGCATATCCTGTGCTTTCATGGGCTGCTAAAGGTGTTCAGTACAGATGGGAACATACCGGTGCTACTGCCTCGTTGCTCAACTATGCAAAAAATGTTGGTCAGGATGGCGATATAAAAACCATGGACAAAATATGTAAACTTGTTATGGCAAAGTGCAAGGACAAGATTACAATTCAAAATAAAATAGCGGCTCTTGAGATATATGCCGGTTTCCATGGGATCGATGCAATGGAGGAGCTGAAAAAAGCAGCAAAGCATGCTGATAATAAATACAGGAATGCTGCACTGAGGATTTCCCTGTCAATTGCTGGTAAAGAGATCGTACAAAACTGGATTGACTATTTCCCCAAAGCCATACCGGCTGCAAAACCTGAAATAATTACAATGCTGGGTATCCGGGGCGATGAACTCGCCTTACCGCTTATTACCGCTTCTCTCTCTGACCCGGATTTTGCTGTGAGGAAAGAAGCTGCACTGGCACTGGCAAAGATCAGCGGAAGCAAGGCTATACCTTCACTTATAGACTATATGGTAAGGTTTTCAGATTCGGGTGATCAGGAGACTGCGAAAACAGCTCTGATGTCAGTGATGGGGAGTGAAACCATTGCTCTTCTGAAACCTGTTTTGAAGGATGGTCCTGCAGCAGCTAAAAAAAGTGCGATCGAACTTATGGCCTGGAATAAGAGTAACGAATTCTTTTCTGAAGTCTTACCTTATACATCATTTGCTGATGAACCTGTAAAGTCAGCTGCATTTAAGGCACCGGGGGCATTGGCCGGTTCCGGTGACCAGACTAAACTGATTGAAGTGCTTTCTGCTACAGATAGTCCGGTATACATAGCTGATGTTCAGTCTGCCCTGGCAGTTGCTGCAGGAAAGATATCAGACCCTGAAAAGAGGTCCGGTTTATTGATCAATTCTTTTACAAACAATCCCTTAAACCTTCATGCATCAGGGCTAAATGATCTTAAAATGAAGGTTATCCCTGTTCTGGCCAGGACGGGCGGACGCGAAGCCCTGAGTATGGTGCTTAGGGAATTCGAGAGTGGTAATTCCGAAATGCGTGAGGTCTGTTTTAAGACTCTTACCTCATGGCTTGATTATTCTGCCTCATCAGCATTATATGAGATCTGCGCGTCAGGCAACAAGACCTATGAAGCACCCGCATTTGAAGGATATGTAAGGCAGATAAGATCAACCTCGCTACCTGATGAGCAGAAACTGTTACTTTACAGGAAGATAATGCCTTACGCGCGGAGTGTTGAGCGTAAAAATCAGATTCTGACCGAATTAGGCAAGCTTAAGACTTACCAGACTCTTTTCCTTGTTGGAGAGTATCTTGATGATCCCGGGACCTCAGCCGTCGCAGCGAAATCGGCAATGCACATTGCCCTTCCTTCAGTAACATCTAAAGCGGGAATGTACGGGAGTATTGTTAAAGATATACTTTTGAAGGCCATGACTAAACTGGCAGGGCCTGAAAGTGAATATAACCGAGAGATGATCAGTAAGTATCTCGAAGCAATGCCTCCTGATGAGGGCTTTAAGCCTATGTTCAATGGCAGAGACCTTACAGGCTGGCAGGGTCTTGTTGAGAATCCTTTAGCCAGGGCAAAGATGAAGCCTTCGGAACTGGCAAAAAAGCAGATCGAAGCTGATAAAAGAATCGCCAATAACTGGAGCGTTAAAGATGGCTGCATCTGGTTTAGCGGCAGAGGTGATAATCTCTGTTCTGTTGTTGAGTATGGTGATTTTGAGTTGCTTGTTGACTGGATAATCTCTAAGGGAGGCGACAGTGGCATTTACCTCAGAGGTACCCCGCAGGTTCAGATCTGGGATACTTCAAGAGTTAAGGTAGGAGCCCAGGTTGGCTCAGGTGGTTTATATAATAATCAGAAGAATCAGTCGAAACCTCTGAAAGTTGCCGATAATCCTGTCGGTGAGTGGAATACCTTCAGGATAGTGATGATAGGAGAGAAGGTTTCTGTTTGGCTTAACGGGGAGCTTGTTGTTGATAATGTTGTGATGGAGAATTACTGGGATCGCAGCATCCCAATATTCCCCCAAGGACCGATAGAGCTACAGGCACATGGTACTGATCTGGCATTCAGGGATATATATGTACGGGAAATAAGTGAAAAAGAATATAATCTCACTCCCGAAGAGAAAGCTGAAGGATTTGTTGCTCTTTTTAACGGAAGAAATCTCGATAACTGGGTTGGAAACAAAGAATCCTATGTGGTTGAGGATGGAATGATAGTTATTAAACCTGAACAGGGTAGCGGAGGAAATCTTTACACCGAAAAAGAGTACTCCGATTTCATTTTCCGCTTTGAGTTCCAGCTTACACCGGCTGCCAATAACGGCCTTGGAATAAGAACTCCCCTTGAAGGTGATGCTGCCTACGTGGGTATGGAACTTCAGATACTTGATAACACAGCACCGGTTTATGCAAACCTTCAGCCTTACCAGTATCATGGGTCAGTATATGGTGTTATACCGGCTAAAAGAGGATATCTGAAACCTGTTGGTGAGTGGAATTATGAGGAAGTATATATCAAAGGCACACAGATCAGAATAACACTTAACGGAACGGTTATCGTTGACGGGGATATTGCGGGACCGCGAGATTCCGGCACGATGGATAATAATAATCATCCGGGACTGAAAAACGAATCCGGGCATATCGGTTTCCTGGGTCATGGGTCAGTAGTCAAATTTCGTAATATCCGCATAAAAGATCTTTCACAGCAGGAATAATGATTCTTCTCCATGGCCCTTTGTGACTTCTCCGTAGTTCTCTGTGCAAGTTCCTGATTTCACGGAGCTACACAAAGAAGGCACAGAGATTCACAGAGTTATAGCCATTGTTTTAATAATACCTATTTACTGATATGAAAATAAACCTTTTACTTATTAACGTAATTTTTGTCCTTGCAGCATGTTCTGAAGTCAAACCGCCGGAACCCTTTGGTCCACTGCCATCGGAACGGCAGCTTGCATGGCACGAACTGGAATATTACATGTTTGTTCATTTTACTGTTAATACTTTCACTGACAAGGAATGGGGCTACGGCGATGAAGACCCCTCAGTGTTTAATCCAACTGAGCTCGATTGCCGCCAGTGGGCGCAAGTGGCAAAGGACGCCGGCATGAAAGGTATCATAATAACCGCCAAACATCACGACGGATTTTGCCTGTGGCCTTCTCGATATACTGAGCATTCAGTAAAAAACTCTGCATGGAGAGACGGTAATGGTGATGTACTGAGTGAATTGCGCCAGGCCTGTGATGAGTATGGTCTTAAGATGGGAGTATATCTTTCACCCTGGGACCGTAACAGCGCTGTTTACGGCACTTCTGAATATCTGACCTATTACCGTAACCAGCTTCGTGAACTGCTGACTGATTACGGGGAGATCTCTGAAGTTTGGTTCGATGGTGCCAACGGGGGTGACGGTTATTACGGAGGCGCACGGGAAACACGGCGCATTGATAACAGGACATATTACGACTGGTCCAATACACATCAGATTGTAAGAGAGTTACAACCAATGGCAGTGATGTTCAGCGATGCGGGTCCCGATGTGCGGTGGGTTGGTAATGAACGTGGCATGGGTAGCCTGACCAACTGGTGTCTTCTTAATAAGGATGAAATGTACCCCGGTGGTAATTTTGCAAGGATACTGGGTGCCGGTAATGAGGATGGCAATTACTGGGTGCCTGCAGAGGTTGATGTCTCGATACGGCGGGGATGGTTTTATCACCCGAGCCAGGATTCTTTCGTAAGGTCCCCTGAAAATCTGATGGAACTCTATTATTCATCAGTCGGCAGAAACAGCAACCTGTTACTGAATGTTCCACCAGAAAGGAGGGGACTCCTTCATGAAAATGACGTCAGATCATTATTGGCATTCAAAGAATTAAGGGATAGAGAATTTGAGAATGACCTGGCTAAAGATAAGAAGGCAAGTTCATCCGGTGACAGGGGAAGAGGTTACAGGCCTTCAAATGTTAACGATGGAGATCCTGAAACTTACTGGGCACAACCCGACGGAGTAACCGAAGCTGAGATTGTGATTGATCTTGGGGAGGAGACAGAGGTCAACAGGATACTGATCCAGGAGTATATCAAATTGGGCCAACGGGTACAGGAATTTATTGTTGAAGCTTTAATCGAAGGGGAGTGGAAGCAACTGGTTGAAGGCACAACGATAGGCTATAAGGTGATCAGGAAGTTACCTGTGACTAAAACATCCAGGATAAGAGTCACTGTCAGGAAAGCAAAAGCGTGTCCCTTGATTTCGAATATTGAACTGTACCGTGCACCAGGAGATTAGAATTTTTTTTTACTTTGCAGAACAATTTTTTGGGGAAAGTGCTTAAGGTAAGGATATAAAAGGTGACACATAAAAAATAAAAAGCTACCCTATGGAGCAACTATATTGTGATGTTTCTTATAAAATCAGTAAACTTATTACTCGCACATATAGTACTTCATTTTCAATTGCAGTGAGTTATCTTAAACCTGAGAAACGAAAGGCAATCTACAGTATTTATGGTTTTGTAAGGCTTACCGACGAGATTGTCGACAGCTTTCATAATTATGATAAAAAGCTACTGCTGGATAAGTTTACCAATGATTATTATGAAGCTTTTAATACAGGTATAAGTCTGAATCCGGTTTTATATTCTTTTCAGCAGGTAGTCAGACAATATAATATCCCGGATGAACTTATACAGGCGTTCCTGAAAAGTATGAAAGCTGATCTGGGGGAGATTAATTACAGCCATAAGGATCAGATAAAGAAATATGTTTACGGATCGGCAGAAGCAGTCGGATTAATGTGTTTAATGGTATTTGTTAATGGTGACAGGACCCTTTTTAATGAATTAAAGAATCCTGCCATGAAATTGGGTTCGGCCTTTCAGAAAGTCAACTTCCTGCGCGATCTGAAGAATGATATAGAATTACTCGATCGTAATTATTTTCCTGAAATATATAATAAACCGTTTGATGAAAATGTAAAGAATGAAATAATCAGGGATATTGAAACTGACTTTTCCACATCATATCCGGGTATCACTAAACTACCGGCTGATGCAAAACTCCCTGTTATGATAGCATATTTATATTACAGGAGACTTTTGAAGAAGATCTCAGGCACTCCGGCTGATAAGCTGATTACTACCAGAATCCGGGTTCCTGATATTATAAAAGCATTTTTATTAATTAAAGCTTATCTTATTTGTAAGATAAAGCTCAGATAAATAAACCCTGTGTGAAATTCGGATGATAAGTAACTGTATGAATGAAATATATGTAATACCTTTTTACAGTTGTCTGTGGATATGATTATTCAACACCTTGTTCCAATAAATGTTAGTTTTAAAAACAAGCATATGCTGACTTTGATTAAAGCACACCAGGCACATCATAACAGTAAAACACCAAAGGATTTTATGAGCTTTGGATTGTTGCTCTTTCCAAGGAGATATTACAGCTAGCGGCTTATGTCATTGTACCTTATTCTGGAGATCCTTGCCGTTTCAATTCCGTTGATCCTGAGTTTTGATAAGAAAGTCCGGTTTTACAGGCTATGGAAATATCTGTTTCCGTCAATTTTAATAACCGGTGTTTTATTTATATCAATAGATATAATATTTACAAAACTTAGGATCTGGGGATTTAATCCTGGTTACCATTCAAAAATCATAATCTTAAATCTGCCTCTCGAAGAGTGGCTCTTCTTCATAGTAATTCCCTATGCCAGTCTTTTTATTCATTTTGTGCTCATTGCTTATAAACCTGATTTATTTCTGAGCGACAGAGTTGTAAGGATATTGTCAGGTACTTTGATAATAATCCTGGTATCTGTAATGGCTTTTAATACAGAGAAAAGTTACACCCTGGTTTATTTTACTGCAACTGTAATTGTTATATTAATTGATCTTCTTGGCAAAGCACAATTATTGAACAGGTTCTTTATTTCTTTCATTATCATTTTAGTACCTTTTTTCATAGTAAATGCTATCTTAACCGGCACTTTTATTAATGAAGAGGTTGTGTGGTATGATGGCTCAGAGATACTGGGAATCCGTCTCCTGACAATTCCTGTTGAAGATATAAGTTACGCTTTCAGCCTTATACTGTTAAACCTTTTGCTGATGAGTATGTTCAGAAGAATTATTAAGGGAAGGCCGGATTAATATTCAGACATGTTTTTGGTTACCAGTAAAATAAGGGATTATCTGATTCGGAAGAATAACTATTTTATAAGCTTTTTGATTATTTTTTATTCCGTTGGGTTAATTGGGTTACTCATACCACAAACTCACACCCTGTTCTCCAATCTCTTCCCGATGGCTCTTCTGTTAAGCTTTGCTCTGATTCTTTTGCTTCATTCTGCTCCGTATAATGCAAAAACAGCATCCGGGTTGCTTATAATAGCTGTCACTGGCTATCTGATAGAAGTTATCGGAGTAAATACCTCCCTGATCTTTGGAAGCTACACATATGGTGCAGCTCTGGGATTTGAAGTTTTTAATACACCTCTAATGATCGGTATCAATTGGGTCCTGCTTGTTTATGCTTCAGGATCAATAGTATCGGCGATACCGGTAAATCCTGTATTTAGAATAGTAATTGCTTCATTGTTAATGCTTCTGTATGATTTTGTCCTTGAGCAGGCAGCTCCGCGACTGGATATGTGGAATTGGGAAGGAGGAGAGGTTCCATTGCAGAATTATATTGCCTGGTTATTAATTGCTGTGTGTTTTCATGCTTTCATCAGACAAACAGGTATTAAGATCAGAAATCCGGTCGCCCTGACAATATTCATGTGTCAGCTTCTCTTCTTCGTAATTTTATTAATCTTCTCCAGGTAACGTAATGATAATTAAATCAAAACATAATCCGTTAGTATATCCCTTTTTTAAAATTTATACTATCCTGAAGATCAGGAAGAACTTCATAAACATTAATATTTCGGGAGATTTTAAAGATAAAGGGCTTCCGGTACTGTTAATATGCAATCATATCAGCTGGTGGGATGGTTTCTGGGCAATGTACCTGAATATGAAAGTTTTCAAAAGGAAGTTTCATTTTATGATGCTTGAGGATCAGCTTGATAAATTTTGGTTTTTCAAGCTTACAGGCGGCTATCCGGTCCGGAGAAGATCGAAAAGTGTGATTGATTCAATAAATTACACAAATGAGCTTCTTTCTGAAAAGAATAATATAGTACTCCTGTTTCCCGGGGGTAAGATTGAATCACTCTATAACAATTCAATAGAATTTGAAAAAGGAGTTGTTCGCATCATAAATCAAACCGGTGGTATGGTCCATATAATCTTTGTTGTGAATCTTATTGAATATTTTTCTGAATCCAGACCAGGTCTTTTTGTCTATTATAAGGAGTATAACAGGTATGATGAAGATAAAGAGGTAATTCAAAGAGATTACAACGAATTTTATTCAGACTGTGTTTCGAAAAACATTCAAAAAGCACCCTCCCGATGATTATTTATTATATCGCATGGTTTATTATGATATTTACCCTTCTTCAGCTGCTGATAGCTTTTGTTAATTTAATATTCCTGTCGAAGCCGGGCAGGGGGAAAATATTTGAAGAACCTTTAATTTCTGTATTAATCCCTGCCAGAAATGAGGAAAATAATATCGGCAATATCCTTGATGACCTGCTAAACCAGGATTATAATAATATTGAGATCATAGTGTTTAATGATCAGTCTGAAGACCTTACTGCAAAAATAGTACAGGAATATTCATTGAAAGATGGCAGGATAAAGCTGGTTGATTCACATGGTTTACCTTCCGGATGGCTGGGCAAAAACTATGCATGTCATTCATTATCAAAACACGCCGGCGGAGATTATTACCTGTTCATTGATGCAGATGTCAGGGTTGGACGAGGTCTTTTGACTAATTCAATTTCATATATGAATCGCTATAAAACCGGATTAATATCGATTTTCCCTAAACAGATAATGATATCAGTGGGTGAGAGGCTGACGGTTCCGAACATGAACTATATTTTGCTCTCCCTTCTGCCTCTCATAATGGTCAGGAAATCCCCCAATTATGCCTTTGCCGCCGCAAACGGACAGTTTATGTTGTTCGGTTCTTCAGTTTACAGATCACTTTATCCTCACGAAAAGATGAAGGACTGCAAAGTAGAAGATATTGCGATAGCCCGGTATCTGAAAAAAGAAAAATACAGGATTGCTTGTCTGGTCGGGGATGATTCAATAAGATGCAGGATGTACAAAGGTTGTATGGATGCTGTAAACGGATTCTCCAGGAACGTCGCAGCGTTTTTCGGAAATTCATTGATTCTTGCCTGCCTTTTCTGGTTTGTTACTACTTTCGGATTCATATTTGTGCTGCTGGCATTCACATTGAACATTTTCGTTCTTTATTTGATTATGTATTTAGTAGTAAGGATTTTAATTTCGCTCATAAGCGGACAGAATGTGATAAACAACTTGTTATTAACAATACCACAGCAGATTACGTGTGGCTTGTTCATTATCAAAGCAGTAAAAAATAAATTATCAGGGAGATACGAGTGGAAAGGAAGAGATATATATTGATTATTAGTCTGTTATTAATATCTGTTTTCAGCCTCAGGGCAGAGTACAGATCTGAGATCTACTCTGCATTCATAACAGGAAAAATGGAAATCTGGAAAGATGTTATTGACCGGATGGAAACAACTGGGGACAAAAGCAATGGTTTTATAATGGAACTGGTTAATTACCAGTATGGTTATATTGCCTGGTGCATTGGTGCCAACCGGAACAGGGAAGCCCGGAAATACCTTGATATTGCCGAAGATAATATTTCATTGCTGGAAAGGAGAGGGTTTAGTATGTCGATGGTAAATTCGTATAAAGCAGCCTTTTATGGTTACAGGATCGGACTGAATGTGTTGAAGGCGCCCTTTATCGGTCCAAAGAGTGTTGAATGTGCTAAAGAGGCCATGAAACTGGATCCATCCAATCCATTCGGATATATCCAGTACGGAAACACCCAATATTATATGCCTGCAATCTTTGGCGGATCCAAAGAGGAAGCTCTTCAATACTATTTAAAAGCTGAAGAGCTTATGGTTTCAGATGAAGAATACAATAATCAGAACTGGAATTATTTAAACCTTCTCATTACCATTGCCCAGGCCTATTCAGAGCTTCATGACCCCGGTTCCTCGAAGGACTACTATGAAAAGATTTTGAATAAAGAACCTGGCTTTGAATGGGTGAAAGAGGATCTGTACAAGGAAATTTTAAATAACATGAAAAATTAAAATATGTCGAAAAATGTTCTGATAGTCGGGGCGGGCCTTGGCGGACTGGCGACAGCTTTGCGACTGGCAAAAAGGGGATATAATGTTGAGATTCTTGAAAAGAACAAACAGGCAGGCGGACGTGTCAACCAGCTGAGAAAAGATGGTTTTACCTTTGATACAGGACCAAGCTTTTTCAGTATGTCCTATGAATTCAAGGAATTTGCCGGTGACTGCAACATCAGTCTGCCTTTTAAATACTTTGAACTTGATCCGTTGTATACTGTCAACTTCAGCAGAAGCCCCAAAACCTACTATTTATATAAGGATATAAAAAAGCTGGCTGAGCAATTCACAGAGATCGAACCTGATTTTGAACTCAAAATGAGAAGGTATCTCGAGAAAAGCAAAAACCTGTTCCACGATACATCCGTTGTAATAAAAAGTAACTACGACTCCATCCTTCATTATCTGATTACATTGCTGAAGGTTAATCCGGTACACGCGCCCATCCTTTTACGTAATTTCTGGCAGCAGGTATCCCATTATTTCAAGTCAGATGATGCAGTGCAGATATTATCACTGGTTGCCTTTTTCCTTGGACGCACTCCTTTCGATACTTCTTCAGTCTATACCCTGCTTTCTTACACTGAATTTATGCACGATGGTTATTTTAACGTGGAGGGGGGGATGTACAGGATCATCGAAGGCATACTTGATGAACTGAAAAAGGAAAATGTCAGGATCACTTATGATACCGAGATAAAGGATTTTTATTCATCCGGGAATAACCTGGATTATCTTATCGATCAGAACAATAGAAGATGGAGTGCAGATATCATAATTATTAATGCCGATGCAGCCGTATTCCGGGGCAGGGTGTTCAGGAGGCCTGAATTCTCGGAAGAAAAACTTGACCGTAAATCATGGACTATGGGGCCGTTGACCATATATCTTGGCATAAACAGCAAACTGCCACAGGTTGATCACCATAATTATTATCTCGGGGATAATTTCAGGGAGTATGCGGATAAGGTATTCAAGAATCCTGAGTCTTTGCAGAAACCCTATTATTATGTAAATGTCTTAAGCCGGCATAATGAAGAGTGTGCCCCGGAAGGATCGGAGAGCCTCTTTTTTGTCTGCCCTGTTCCTGACCTGAGGTTTAAACCCGACTGGAGCGATCGTGATGAAATTGTCGATAGTATAATAACCGATTTTTCGTTTAGAATTAACAAGGACATAAAGCCTGACATAGTATCAAGAACCGTATATACTCCCGCTGACTGGCAGGACCAGTTCAACCTGCACAGGGGCAGCGGACTCGGTTTGTCACACGATATGCTGCAGATAGGAGGATTCCGGCCTAAAAACTATGATGAGGTATTTAAGAATGTTTTTTATGTTGGTGCCTCAACCATTCCAGGAACAGGATTACCCATGGTAATAATAAGCTCAAAGCTGGTCTGCGAAAGAATTGAGAAATATTCATCAAAATTTCTACAGACAACCTGATATGTAGTTTGATACATTCTGTTATTTTAGCAGATCAGTGGCTACTGACAATGCAGCGTAATCTCCCAGATCCTCACCCAGTCTGGCCGGCACAATCCTGCAAACATGTGCGGAAAGAGCCAGTGCTTCCTTACTGATGATTTCAACAGCATACGGTTCCAGCAATTCGCGCGACCGGGTGAAGATACTTCCGATGATTATCATTTCAGGATTTAAAATATCGATGAGCACCGATAAGCCCTTACCAAGATATTCTCCTGATATCCTGTATATTTCCAGTGCAAGCTCATCTCCAAGCAGAGCTGCTTCAGCAACAGCCTGAGCAGTAATACCTTGCAGCTCCTCTGATGTTTTGCAGAAGCTAACCTTTTCTCCCATCTGGAATTTCTCCATTATCATGATTCGGGCTAACTGGGCAATGCCGCCGCCACTGCAAAAACCTTCGAATGAGCCTGATTTCCCGTAACCCACCGGTCCGGATTCAGAAAGCCTTATGTGTCCTGCTTCCCCGGCCATATCATTTGTGCCGGTATATAACCTGCCGTTCAGGATCAGCCCTGCACCCATACCCGTGCCGAAGGTCATGAATATCATATTTTCCATACCTCTTCCCGCACCAAACTTCCACTCTGCCAGTGCGCATGCATTGGCATCGTTCTGAATTCCGGTCTTTATCCCAAATTTGTCAGTAATAAACCTGACAATCGGTACATTATCCCATCCCGGAAGATTCGGGGGAGACATAACAATACCTTTTTTACTGTCAAGGGGGCCGCCACAGCTTATACCGAGCGCTTTTACCTTACCGGATGTAAGATTATGTTTATTAATCAGAGCATCAAAATGCCTGAAAATACTGTCTAATGTATGATTCAGACCCCGGTCCGATTCCGTTGCAAAACCTGATTTATCAACAATGGTAAGATTATCACCTTCCTGTACTCCGTAGATAACAGCACATTTTGTACCGCCGATGTCCAGTCCAAGCAGAGATTGATTCATTATATCATCTTTGCGGAATGCCAACAGTTTGCGCGAGAATTATCACCTGGCTGGATCTCAATCCCATCTCGGGCGCGAGCTTATCTTTCGGTACCAAGCCCCTTACCACACAACCCAGATTTTCAGATGCACAATAGAGATAAACATTCTGAGCAATAAATCCCGTATTTGCCCATGATGATAAAAGATCAGAATCTTTTATATCGTCTCCCTCTTTCTTGCCCAGTTTGGCCATATCAGCAACAAACACAAGGTTGACAGGAGCGTCAGCAACAAAATCCTGGGTGCCGCAAACCTTCCTTATGTCCCTGTTATGAATCTGTTTAAGTGTATTTAATTCAGGATCATACAGATAAAGTCCACCGGGCAAGGCAACATACACATCTATTTCCTGCATATTCCGTGATGACGGGGCTGTCCTTTTCTTATCAGCAGGACGGTTGATACCCCAGCCTGCCCATAGAAGATCTGAAAGTTGCTGCAGTGTAAGGTTATCCTTTGTGAATGTCCTGATTGACTGTCTTTCGTTCAGAGCCTGCATAAGTGGCTTGCCACCGGTTTTATTGGGAGCGGGAAGTGTGATATCCTGTGATTTGACCTGCATCAAGGCTACATTTAATGTTAATACACAAAAAATAAAGAAAATCTTCTTTTTCATGATTGTAACAATTATTTATTTATACTATTTCATTCTTCTCTGTGACCCTCTGTGTCTCCTCTGTGTAAGTTCTTCTTTTATAACACAGAGGACCACAAAGGATTCACAGAGCACCACAGAGTTATACTTTCAGAAACATTTTTGCTGTTTTGACAGTATCTGCAACTTTTTTTGTCAGCTCTGCCCAGTCTTTCTTCTGGATAAGATCCTTTGAAAAAAGCTTTGACCCCATACCAACACATGTCACTCCTGCTTCAAACCATTCCCTCAGGTTCTCAATTGTAGGTTCAACTCCTCCCGTTGGCATTATGCTTGTCCACGGGCAGGGTCCTTTAATCGCTTTGACAAAATCCGGTTCCCCCACAGAAGCTCCGGGGAATATTTTAACTATCTCAGCACCAAGCTCCTCAGCATAGCTGATCTCAGACAGAGAACCACAACCCGGCGACCACAAGATTTTTCTCCGGTTGCATACTTTAGCCATATCCGCATTGAGTACCGGCGAGACAATAAAGTTTGCTCCGAGTTGAATATAAAGGGAAGCGGTTCCTGCATCTACCACTGAACCGACTCCCATAATCAACTCAGGTACCTCTTTCTCTGCCCACTTATTGAGTTCACTGAAAAGCTCATGAGCATAATCACCCCGGTTGGTGAACTCAAACACCTTGATCCCTCCGTCGCTACATGCTTTTATGACATTTCTGCAAACCTCCGGATCCTTATGATAGAAAACAGGAACGATACCTGTTTCACGCATTATGATTATAACATCAATTCTGGTAAATCTTGCCATATATAAACAGTTAACCTATACAAATATATCTAATATTTTTGAACCATAGAGAAGAAGGAAGAATTGTTGATAACGTCTTATTTAACCGCAAAGGGCGCAAAGCTTTAACAAAGTTCGCAAAGCCAAAGCAATGATACTTAATTCTTTGTGTTCTTTGCGGTTAGTGGATTTCAATTTTGGCCATTTCCGCTTCGCGGAACAAACTCTTCAAAGAGGGAATTTTGTCTTTCACTTTTTACTTTCGCCTTTTCACTTTTGTCTTTTTCCTTTTATCTTTTATCTTTATCTTCACTATACGAACCTTCACCATGGCATTAAACTACATCTGGATCGCCTTCTTCCTTATCGGTTTCCTTGTTGCTCTCGGGCAGTTGATCTTTGCAGGTAATACACAGATTTTCAACGATCTCGTTAATTCCATTTTTTCCAATGCAAAAACCGGTTTTGAAATTTCCCTTGGTCTGACAGGAGTTCTGACCCTCTGGCTTGGTTTAATGAAAGTAGGCGAGAGGGGGGGTGTTGTGGCAATACTTGGAAGACTATTCGGCCCGCTTTTTCTGAAACTTTTTCCTGAACTGCCAAAGGGTCATCCTGCGTATGGATCAATTATACTGAACATTTCAGCCAATATGCTTGGCCTGGATAATGCAGCCACACCAATGGGGCTTAAGGCAATGAAGGAGATGCAGGAGGTTAACCGCGATAAAAAGAGTGCATCCAATGCACAGATAATGTTCCTTGTACTGAATGCATCGGGATTGACAATCATACCTGTCAGCATAATAGTTTACAGAACTCAGCTTGGAGCTGTTAACCCGGCAGATATTTTTATTCCAATACTGATTGCTACGTTCTTTGCAACTATAGTCGGACTGCTTAGTGTAGCTATTGTTCAGAAAATCAATATTTTTGATAAGGTGGTCATTGCTTATCTTGGTGGACTTACCGCAATTGTTGCGGGAATTATTGTTTATTTCAGCAATCTTCCGAAAGAACAGATAACAACAATTTCAACATTCGCGGCAAATTTCATTCTTCTCACTATTATAATGCTTTTCATAGTACTTGCCTTTATAAAGAAAGTTAATGTATATGACGCCTTCATTGAAGGTGCCAAAGAAGGTTTTGGGATTGCTATCAAGATAATCCCGTTTCTTGTTGCAATCCTTGTTGCAATAGGTATATTCAGGGCATCAGGGGCTATGGATTTCATAATCAAAGGTATTGCAGGTTTTTTTGCATGGATGGGAGTTGATACCCAGTTTGCAGGAGCTCTGCCTGTTGCATTTATGAAACCACTAAGCGGAAGCGGTGCCAGGGGTCTGATGATTGATGCCATGACAACACACGGAGCCGATTCTTTTATCGGCCGATTGGCATGTACCCTGCAGGGATCAACCGATACCACTTTTTATATTATCGCTGTTTATTTCGGATCGGTGGGTATCAAAAACACACGACATGCCATCGGGTGTGGCTTAATAGCTGACCTGGCTGGTGCTATTGCTGCAATCCTGGTTGCATACTTGTTTTTTGGGTAAAAGCACAGGGCTCAGGTGTACTACGAAGCTTTAGCGAAGGAGTAGGGCTCAGGTGTATTACGAAGCTTTCCTTGACGGCCGAAGCTTCAGCGTAGGTCGTAGCGAAGGCTGGCACCCAGCACCAAGCACCAAGCACCAAGCAACTTAGGTTAATTGCTTTTACGATAGATATACCAATAGGCGAGAGGGATAAAGAAAAGACTTACCACGGTTCCGAGCGACATTCCTCCAATCAGCGCCAGCGCCATCGGGCGCTGCAACTCAACTCCCATACCCGAACTGACCAGGATAGGTGCTGTGGATACCAGAGAAGCCATTGCAACCATTATAATCGGTTTCAATCGACGTGATCCTCCCGTATAAATCGCTTTTAACAGGGGCATGCCCTCCCTGCGGAGATTGTTGATAGTATCAACCTTGAGTATGGAGTCGTTGATTATCACTCCCGACATTACTATCAATCCTATCATCGTTATTATGTTGATCGTTCCTCCCCAGAG
>Ga0307438_1000096_pt1 | contig 71207 bp, 73 predicted proteins | sample SalMarWE160110MG_FD_202144 | JGI IMG/M metagenome (GOLD analysis project Ga0307438, IMG submission 202144) | Salt marsh sediment microbial communities from the Plum Island Ecosystem LTER, Massachusetts, United States - WE1603-110 | ecosystem: Environmental > Aquatic > Marine > Intertidal zone >... | reverse complement strand
TCTTTTATCCATAATATCAAATATTCTGCAATAATAAAACGGGTCAATAGGCAGATTGTATAATGTCTGCCGCCCTACTTTGTTTGATAAAGATTTAGTAGGGTACCCAAATCTATTATACACTAGGGGGTGATGAAAGTGAAAGCTACTATCAAGGATGATCTCGGGCAAGTCTTACAAGTCATAGAATTGAACACTAAGACTTTCAAGACAGGTAGTCGCGGTTATCATGGTCACGGAAAAGTCCCGGTCAATGGGAAAAGATACCAGGCAAATCTTATCCTGGTAGAGATCGGATCGAAAAAGAAAAAGTAAAGCTATTCTAACCGGCCGGTAGGCTGTGAAAGCAGCCTACCGGAAAGGGGGCAAAAGTGAGTAATTATGAAAATGGCAATATAGATAAAGCCTTAACAGGCAAAAGAAAAAATCCTTTGGTAGATGATATTGTTGATAAACCTAGTCTAGCTTTATACCTAGACTGCCACGAAGAAACAATTAGGAACTATCAAAAGGACTTTGGGCTTCCTTTTATCAAAATCGGGTCGAATACCTATTTTTCTATCAAGTCAGTTTATAAGTGGCTTATGGAAAATGAGAGAACTCTTCTTCCAGAGAAAGAGCTAAAAAAAGAGGGGTTGACTAAACCATCAAAGGGGCTTGTCGAATGAGAAATTTAACCTATATACAGCCGTGCTTTTGGTGCATTTTGATGAACTTGGGCAAAACCCAGCTAAATTTTGGTCAAATTGGATGAAATTGGATTTAAGATAAAAAGGGGGCAAAAGTGAAAGTCTGGAATATCAGGGATAACTTTGGGCAGCCTGGTCAGGTCAGGCTAACCCAGGAAGGAAGGCTAGAGGTCAAGCCTTGTGGCGGTAGGCTGTGGCGGTTCATACGGTATATTGATATTAGCCTATTCAGTGAAAAAGACGTCAAGAATGCTCTCAAGGCTACCGAAGGCATATCGCAAGTCAAAAGAGGATAAGTAAAACTAAACTGGAAGGGGGCGATACTAATGGAAGGCACTCACAAGATAATAGTAGTGGCTATCGTAAAGGATAATGCTGATTATAAGGTTATACAACGGAACATAGCAGACTTCCCGGAAGTAGTAGATGTAAAATTCCCTATGGCTACATTGTGAAGCAAAGTAAAAATAACAACGAAAGGGGGCGATGACAATGGCAAAGAAGGCAACTAGCTTTATGAAAAAGAAGGGCAAGGGCTTTATCAAGATATGGAAATCAAGGCGCAAGCATACTACCTTTGAGACCGAAGCCTGGACAGACGGGGCAATGCTGGTAATGAACGGATACCGGGAATTTAACTTCCCTCCAGGACACTATTACTACGATGGTGAGACGGGGCTTATACAACCGAGAAAGAAGTCTGACTTCCCGAACTTCAAGGCGATCATACCAAAACTGAAAGGCTACCACAAAGCTGAGATCGTAACAGAGCATAATCTTCTCAAGCTACTCAAAAAGTATGATGGTCGTTTAATCGTAATGCTGAAGGGCAAGGGCAAAGACGTAAAAGCCTTCCTGGATTATGAGTATTATCAATATCTCACAGACCGGGGCTATAGCGGTTATAGCTGGAAAGTGAAAGGCAAAGAAGAGCCTATCCTTTTCTATGTGGGTAAGGAACTGGCAACGGTAGTGATGCCTTTTAGAGTAGAGGAATAATCAAGGAATAATCAGGTTAAGGGGACACCCCCGGGGGCGAGTAGGGCGTGAGCCTGAAAGCCCCTTTTTTTATGAGGAGGTGAGAAAGAATGGAGAGTGTAGACAAAAAATATCGCAAAGTCAGAAAATTCGTAAATACTCTCGATGAAATTAACAAGGAGTTCATGGAGGAGGAAGCCGTAGGGGAAGACTATCATAGCCCTTTCCATGAGAGCTACCAACTGGAGAGAGTAGTAAGCGATATATGGGACAAAGTAGTCGAGTTTGTTGTCGAAAAGGAGCGGTCAGCCAAGTGCCCGAATATAAGCATAAATCCAGGGGAAATAAAAGACAAACTCATAAAGAAATATGGAGTGTTAGGCTTTAGCTCCACGTTCATCAGTAACTACATTAAAACTCACTATATCAACAAATCGGACAAACTGAGCTATGAGGAGATCCTCCGGGAAGCCAGAAAGACGTTGCCTGTCATCTGGGGAAATCATACACGAAAGAAAATACAGCTGGACGACATCTGGGAGAAGGACAAGCTAAAATTGAGAGTCTATTGGGGGGCTTATGCCTATGAGAATCAGACGATGCTCGGAGCTATTGAAAAGCTGACCAAGATAGTGATAGAGGGAGAATCACCAACCACAGTAAAAGCTGAGGAACTTTCAGGGATATTCTCTTCACGCAATGAGGAGGTATATCGGACACACCAGATCTATGGCAAAAACATAATCAAAGCCCGGCCATACAAAAATGGAAAATTCCTTCTCTGGTTCAAGGACGAGAGAACAGCCAGAAAAGTGGCGGAAGCATTGATAAGGGGGTGAGACCAATTTCTAAGAGAAAAGCTGTTCAGTTAAACAAAAAGGAGACCCAGGAGCTCCTCAAAAATCTGGGCAAAGAGGACAGAATCAAAACGGTAGAAAATAGCACGTCCAACAAGGTGCTAACTGATATTATCACCGAAGAAGCATTGTCTAAAATCCTAGACATAAAGAAAGAGACTCTCCGAGCCTATCGAAAGAAAGGCTTGCCTTATATCAAGGTGGGAAGCAAAACCTACTTTTCCCAGAAATCAGTCTATATTTGGCTACTCAAGCAGGAAAAGGGAGGTTAGCCAAAAAAAACGCCTCCATAGAGGGGGTAAATCGCTCATTGAATAGGTGGAGCAAGGGTTTCTCTATACGTTGCCACCTCTCAAAGTGCCTGTATCACAAGATTTTTTTCAAGCCAGTTGCGGGATATAACCGTTTTTGAGGAGGGTTTGACACTTGATGAAAAAAGTATATAATAACAACTAGATGGAACTTTTAGAAGAAAAAAGAGTCTAAATAAGAAGGAGAGATAAAATGGTCATATCCAAAGATGAAGCTATGACAGAAGGAAAAATTGTACGGTTCACCAAAAAAGACATGGCTATAATCCAGAAATCAGCAAAACGAAAAGGATTAAAAATCGCTAGTTTTATTAGGATGGCAGTCTTCGATTATTTGGAGCGAGAAAATCCCTAAATGGACGTATCTTATAGCATGACCGAGCCAGGCTATCGGGCTTGGCTTGATGATGGCAATGAAGGAACATTCGAGGACTTCCTCCAAGACCAAGCAAAATTAAGTAATAAAGAGCATCTCATTGAGACCATTGTAGGGGAATTAGAAGAGATGAGCCTAGAGGAGCTAAGAGAACTTCTGGAGGCTATCCGAGATAGAAATTTCATTCACTAACGTAGCCGATGTTCCGATAATAAGCTCTTATGTAATTCTCGTCTTTCTCTCAAACTCTCACCAGACAAGGCTTTTCAAACTCAGCTATTTTTACCAGAAAAGGGGCTATTTTACCCCTCCTGAAACCCGCATTATTTCTTGTAAAATTTTTAGAGTGGTAAGCTTTCCCACTTTTAGAGGGAGAGATTTTTGCAAGGGGACTTGACAAAAATTTTAAATGATGTAAACTAATTTAAAACGAATTAAAAAGGTAAAGAGAATTGAGATGAAAGACAGTATAATTATTTACTATCATACGGAGAGGGATGGAGATATAAAAAAGATGATAGATGAACTAATGAAGATAGAGGATTCTCTATATTTTAAAAGAAGATCTAGAAGCGAAGTTGCAAAACTGGTTTTACTTTCTGGTTTAAAAGAGGAGATAAAACGATACAAAAAAGTTTAAGAAGAACGAATGTATTTAGCTCCATATCAGGCTAGAGTAATCGCTTTTTGATAAAACTGGATGGTAGCTCACAAGCTCTGGGCTCCTTTACAGTCTTTTCTTAAAGAGGGATTATCCCTCTCACCGCTAAGTAAGAAAAAGACTGTTACTTTAACCCTGCTTCGGCAGGGGAGGGGTAACAGTCATTGTCGGATTTACTTAGCGGTGACCGATAATGATATGTGCCCCTCTTTTTTTATCGAAGCGAAGATGATGCATGAGGGGGTAATTTTCCGATGAATAGAGAATTTAATTAGAGGAAGCTACAATGCGAAGAATACGTTTTACATTAGCAACACTAATCTTCATCCTTGCAAGTTTTACCGGAGTTATTTTTGCCAAAAGAGTAGATTTAAGCATGGTCCAGCGGGTGGGAACAGTGCGGCTTCTGATCCATCAACAGATAAGGTTAACTCAAGCTTTGCCACCTGTGCAGTATTCTATTCAGACAATCCGCCTGTTAGAGGATATCGATACTGGAGAAGTTCTTGCATATATCCTGGACCTTAAGCCAAAAGGCTTTATTGCTATATCGACCGATACCGATATTAGACCAGTCGTTGCCTATTCTTACCATAGCAATTTTAGCTTGAAAGATGTAAAGGGGAACATACTCTTGCATATGCTTAAACAGGATATGAGGAACCGAGTTCAAGCAATTCCGCTCACTGCTGAGATAGTAAAGAGGACTAACATTCAGTTATGGGAAAACTATCTATCAGAAGAAAAATCTAAAGCCTTGGTTTTCGAAATTGCGAGTGCTGACCAGTGGCCGGAATTTGATAATAGAGGGTGGCTTGGTAATATTGCTTGGCAGCAAGGCGGCGCTTATAATAATAGTTGTCCCAAGGATCCTACCTCCTTTTGGGGCTTTCGGTGTTTAGTAGGCTGTACAGCTGTAGCTATGGGACAGGTAATTTATTACTGGCAATATCCAGATTCGATCTCTTTTGACAGTTCTGATAAATATATATCGAAAATTGACCCAGAAGATGGTAAGGGAGAACGTGTAATTCGTATAGATGAGGATCATGAGGCTCTAGATTTTCCGTCTTTTGATGAACTTAATGCGAGACTGGCAAGTATTGGCTATTCCGGAGGCATGTCAGAAATTGCCGATTTCTTGTTTGTCTGCGGGATAGCCGTCAAAATGGACTACAGCGACAAAAGGTCAGAAGCTTGGGTCTGGACACCATGGGCTAATATCGATGCCGAGAGAGCGTTGAAAAATAAATTTGGATATCAAGCAAATGGCAAATCGGGATCAGATAATGACTTTTACCATCTACTTGAAAATGATATGAAAGAGGGACAACCAGTCTTACTTGCGATTTATAAAGAGAATTATGAAGGTGGCCATGCGATCGCAACAGATGGTTTTCGATCCACTGGTGAGTTTCACTTAAATTTTGGCTGGGGAGCAGGATCCCCTGATCCAATTAGTGAAGCATGGTATTTCTTACCTACAGGGATGCCCGCTGGTTATACAATTGTGAACTGTGGGGTGCTAAACATACGCCCAAATACATCACCGAATATTCCTCCAACTCCCACAGGGCCAGATTCGGGTACCCCTGGCATCCCCTACGAGTTTACTACCACTACCACTGATCCTGAAGGAGATGATGTAGCCTTCAAGTTTGACTGGGGAGATGGAACCGAGTCAGACTGGACTTCCTTTGTTCCTAGTGGGAGCTCGGGTAGTGCATCTCATTCTTGGTCTGGTCAGGATACTTACGAACTTAAGGTAAAAGCGAAGGATATCTATGATGCCGAATCGGGATGGTCTGGGCCACATGAGATAGTGATTGGCCAGCCTCCGAATACGCCTCTAGCTCCCACAGGACCTGATAGCGGCCTCCCTGGCACCTCCTACAGCTTCAGCGCCAGTACTACCGACCCTGACGGAGACCAAGTAGCCTTCAAGTTTGACTGGGGAGATGGAACTGAGTCAGACTGGACGTCTTTCGTAGCTAGTGGAAGCTCGACTAGCAAGTCTCATTTTTGGTCTATTGAAGGTACTTATGATGTCAAGGTAAAGGCAAAGGATATCTATAATGCAGAGTCAGGATGGTCTGCTACACATCCGATAACCATTGGAGCCGTTATCCTCGAAGTTGACCCTTCTTCTCTGGATTTTAGTGAGGTGGGAAAAGGCTCATCTAAAATAATGAGTTTTCGAGCCTATAACACCGGTGCGGGAATTTTAAGCGGAACCATCAATGTTAATCGTAATTGGATGACTGTAAATCCAACCAGCTTTGAAGGCAATGATAATACCATTTCTGTAACTGTTTCAACAGAAGGGTTGACAGAAAGTCGTACTCCCTACACAGGCACGATAACTGTGACCTCTAATGGTGGAACTAAAACTATAGAAGTATCTGTAATCGTTATTCCTACCGGTGTGGTAACTTATCCTAATCCATTCTCTCCTGCTAGACATACTAACTTAACTTTCTGGGGGACTGGTGTTTCCTACGCAAAGATCCGAATTTTCACGCTTGCAGGAGAGTCGGTAAAAACTCTGGACGAGAGATACGGTACTAGCGAGGTTTCGTGGAATGGTAGAAATGAGAAAGGCGATGAAGTAGCCAGAGGCATCTATATCTATATCACTAAAGACTCCACAGGGAAAATAGCTGTTATAAAATAAGAGTTCTGAAAATGTTTCTAGGAGGTTAATTGATGAGAAAAATATTATGGACTGTAGTGATAATAGGAATTTTAATCCTGACTTTCAATCTCATTGGTTATGCGAATGGTCCGGGAACAACGGCGGCTAGCTTTTTAAAAATTGGTGTAGGGGCAAGAGCAGCCGCCATGGGAGAAGCCTTTACTGCTGTAGCCTCAGATGGAACCTCTCTATACTGGAATCCAGCTGGACTTACCCAAATCAAGCGAAGAGAACTTTCGGCCACCTATAATCTTTGTTTCCAAGAGATAAGACAGGGCTATGTAAGCTTTGGCTTTTCTTCCCTAGGAGGAACAGTAGGATTAGGTGCTAATTATGTAGATATGGGAGATATAGAAGGTAGGGACGAGGGAGGTAATCCCACAGGAGATTTTGGAGCCTCAGATACTCATCTCTTTGCAGGTTATGCCAATAAGTTCAAAAATATTTCCTGGGGTATTACAGCCGGTTGGCTTAAAGATAAGATAGAAAAGGACACAGAAACTACCTTTTTGGGAAATATTGGCTTTCTTTATCCTGTAAGTGACCGCTTTACTTTAGGGGTAGTAGCCCAAAACATAGGCAGTAAATTGGGAAGCGATCCTTTACCTTTAACCCTTAAAGTAGGAGCAGCTTCAAAGTTAAAAGCTTTAACTTTCGCTCTGGATATAGCTAGGCCTCAGGATAATGAAATATATTACTGCCTAGGAGCTGAGTGGTGGTTAAGAGAGGTATTAGCCTTAAGAGTGGGGTATAAAACAAACCAAGATATTGGTCAGGGGTTAACTGCTGGAATAGGTTACAAATTTGGAAGAATTTGCCTAGATTATGCCTATGTCCCTTATGGTGACTTAGGTGATACTCACAGGATTTCTTTGGGAATGAAATTTTAATAAGTTGCCTACTCTATTTGTCGGCTTCTGCATAAGAAAAGAGCAAAAAGCGACAAAATCCTTTCCTCCTTAAAATTAAATTCCTTCCCAGTAGAGACTTTCCTTAAATCCAAATTTGTATTCTGTCACTTAATTATCTAAGTGTGCCACCAACCTAACCTCTTAAGCTATCTCCTCATAAAGCTTATCTACCTTATCAATGAGCCTCTTAAACTCAGTCGAGCTATCCTACAACTGGCTTGACAAAAATCTCCTGATAGATGAGCCTTAAATTTACCTAGGTCTTATAGGTCGCCTTGTCCTGAGAAAGTGCCTCTATGGAGGTCTTTTTTGTTGTTAATCAGCATAAACTCCTGATCTAGCTCGATTTTGTTTATCCCGGAGTTCTGACAATCTACTATGTCCCGCGGGCGGACTGTATCTCATACCTGCAGATTTCGTTTGAGGTATGCTCCTCCGGCACGACGATGTTGATAACAAATCCAGCGTGTCTTACAAGTTTTATAGAATGGCTCCCCGTCCGAGACATCTTCAAAACTCTCACTTAATGATGGCTATTTTCCCTATTCTCTTCTCCGTACCGTCAAAAATGAAGTAAACATAAATACCTCGACTTACTAGCTCACCATCATCGTTCCTGCAGTTCCAAACAGCCGTTCTTGACCCTCCTTGTACGATTGTCTCAGCTTCCCCCAAGGCCCTTACTAGATTCCCCGCAAGGTCGTAAATGCGTATTCTTACCTCAGAGTCGAAAGAAAGATTGGCTATAGTAACTACTTGTCCTCTATCTGGATAACAGGGATTGGGATAGACAACTATGTCTTTTCGTACTTTGAACACATCTGATTGCCAACCCCATCTGTCCAGCTCCACCCATCTTTCTCTGTCGCATTTCTTTTCGTTGCCCATGCCTGCATAGTTATAGTCGATGTCCCAGACCGCTATGGTGGCATCATATCGACCTAGTGTCGCGTCTGGAGGAATAGTCCAGCTTAATGAGACCGTCTTCTCCCTATCGGCTGTACTGAACACGACCTCCTCTAGTGTATCCTCCCCTGGGTCGGATTCATCAGGGAAGATTCTCCCCAGTGGGTCACGCACACTAAGGCCAACCTTCACAACCCTTGAGGCTAAATTATCAGCTTTCCTTATATTGACTATAGCCGTGACTACCTCTGCTGGTTCATAGGCAGAGTTGCTGAAGCCAATGCTCGTTTGGTCAATCATATACCAGAGCACATAGGAGCCGTAGTAGTGTACGGCGAAACCTGCGAGTTCCTCGGTACTGTAAAGTTCTTTGATGGCTTTTTCGAATGCTGCTTTTCCCTCTTCGAAAAAAGTCTCTTTGGCTTTTTCCTTATCTTCCTCTTGAGGGGTGTCTTTGCTATCCCTCATCTCTTGAGTCTCTAGCGTAATGGCAACACTCTTACCAATGGAATTTGCATGACGAACCTGATGTTCTGATATGCTTCTGATTCCATCTTCGCCACTAACATGATCTCTGTAAGCCAAGATGGTGAAGTAATCAAGGTCATTCACCTCAATTAGCGCTTCCACTTGAGAACCGTAGTCGTTGCTCCACCAGTGCTCAGTAGCCACACTTAGCGCCATTCCTTGACTTCGCATCGATTCTCCATTTGGACTGTAGTCCTTCAAGTCCGTCAAGAGACCCACATAGTCATCGGAATCATCCGGATGGTCGATATCCCAAGGGCTGTAGGTTGCGGAGTTGAATTCAATATCCAAATGAATGCCATCAAACTTGTGGCTAGGGTATGCTGAGTTGTAGTCCAGAATTACCGCAACGCGATCCTTCAATTCGCTGTGTTTCCTGGTCCATGAACCAGACATGTTAGCAAACATGGCATGCACTTCCATATTGTAGTAACTACTGTGCGCTACGGCAATAAAATCTCTATACTTATCATATTGTTCGACCCCTTCGATCAGTTCGTGCGCGGAAACAAAGACTGTCTTTATACCTCTAGCTTTGCAAAAGTCAAAGAAACTTTCCCTATCATTCCTGTTATTAACGAGCGATGAGACAAACTCCCATACGTACATTGCCCGTGAGTGGAATAGAGAAGCCCCCCTAGCATATCTTGATTTCCTATCAGTGAGATTTGTATCAGGATATCCCCGAAAACGGGAACTGATAAACGTAGACTGACTTGTCTCTTCTTGGCTCTTGGCCGTCTGCACTCTCCCAGCAGCCCAAACAGGGCTGGAGAATATCTCCAAGGTAGCAAACACCATAATTGAAAGGGTAACATTTACCCTGCCTTTTACCATATTAATGGACAAAAGCACCATAAATACAACTCAGAACAATAGTCCTCTGTAACTTGCTGTTAATCTGCTTTTGAGTAGCCGAGTAAAACTAGCATCAATACAACTCACCGCGATAATTATACCTGGTTATGTCCTCCTCAAAAATACATACCTCATTTCTTCTATATTCCGCTTTAATATAGCTCATTAGCGCCTTCAAAGATTACGTTCCCCTTCAGAGTAAGTGCTTGCTTCTTCTTGACCTACTTAGAAGTACGCCTTGTTTTAGGTAAAGCTATCTCCCGTCTAGTTTTTTCATAAATTCCTTACATTGATTCTTGATGCTATAAGATCCTGACCTTTTGTCAGTCATTACCCATACGGACTCCAAGCTTTGACCTTTACCATGCGCATATACGGCGAAGGAGTTAAGCCCCAGCTCCCTGTAATAAATACTCCATTCCTCCTCTATATTGGGTAGTGGATTAGCCTCATTGTAGAATCCTTGCTGGATATTAATTATGGGCATATCAGGTGGAAGGAACTCTTTCATCATAGGGATTTTTTTCTCTGTGATAAACCTAGATATAGTCCACCAGGGCAGACCTTTATTATCGGCTCTCAAGCGGTCCGCTAAAGTGCCAGGGACAGGTCTTGATCCATCCTCGATGGAATAAGCGTAGGAGTCGGTCATTATAACATCATACGCTTCCACGTTCATAGTCTTTGACCAATCTCCTCCATTGAAACAGCCCCAGACGGGAAGATTGGGAGCGATAGATTTGATAATATCGTAAATTTCTTTCTGCTCTGTAAGTGTTGGTGAGGGGGGAATACTGAGGTCAGGTTCTTCCACAGGACAGGCTATAGCATTATCGTACTCCTTCATAAGATTTATAACATCCCTAAGATACTGTCTTGACCCTTCGGGCCCTAGTGGGACTTGGAGACATCCGTACATATTCCTATTTTTGAGTGCTGCCAATAGCTTATCAACTTGCTTAAGACACTCGTTGTGTTCGCTGTCCCAGGGGCACTGTGCCGTTCCGTAGGTATGGATAGTGTTGAATCCTAGCTCCCTTATCTCATCCAGCCATTCAAAGTTACTAACATCGGCAGGGCAGACATAGAGCATCTTGTAGACTCTGTCGGTCGTGTGATCTTCCCTTTCTGGGTCAGGTTCGTAGTTAAACCCAGGTTTATTTCCACCAAAAAGCAAAATAGCTTCCACAATTGCTACGATCAGAATAATAGTCAACCGGACCACTTTTGGCTCCCGGATTCGGAAGATTTCTACTTTGAAATGCGCATTTGTCACCGATCTTAGAGGACAGTGTGTCGCAAACTAATATATCTACACCCCTTTATGACGCACTTTTTCGCCCTAACTGACATGGTACATATTCAACTCCCACCCTGTCACATGTATGAAACATCACCTAAATTCTTTTGCGTTAAGAAACCTCAATTGAGTGGGCGCATCTTTTCTAGTTTCGCAAAGTTTGGACCACCTGAGAGTAGAAATGTCAAAGAACAATCCTACTCAGAAATCCCTCTGTCCTACAACCGGCTTGATAAAATTCTCTTGATGGGGGCACTTTTATTTTACCCAGGTCTTATATAGTTCAAGTAAGATCCCCCAATCACCGATTTTGACCATCTATGAAAGTGTTTTTTCTTGTCAATGAGCATAAATCCTCAATTTAGCCTGCTTTTGTCTATCCGGGAGTTCTAAAAATAGGTATATCTTGCGAATCAACTTTATCTCATATCTCCGGATTTTACTTCGGGTACGCTCTTCCCTCAATCCCATACCTAAGATTGAAGCTGCTAACAAAATGAGGCCGATACTTATGCCTAGTGCTCCCCAGTTTACCCTCATTTATTATCCTTCATTCCTGATGTCTATTCTTCCAAAATTTCCACTATAACTCTCTTTTTCAACTTCGCTGCAGCCGCTCCTACCAGTATTCTGAGGGCATTGGCTATTCTGCCTCCTTTGCCTATCACCTTACCCATATCCTCTTTGGCAACAGAGATCTCGAGGAGAGTAACTTTCTCTCCTTTCATCTCCTGAACCTTTACTTGCTCTGGGCTATCCACTATCTGCTTGACAATGTACTCAACCATCTCACGCATCCTTGCCTCCTTTAGTGCCGCTCAACCTAATCCAGTTCCTCGGACGAGACGATGGCGAAGTTCAATAGTAGCTTCTTCACAGAATTGGAAATTTTGACTCCCTTGCTTACCTAACTTGAGACCTTATTCTCATCCACCTCCACCTTCTTAGCTCAAGGATCATACCACCCCAACTTTCCAATAAAGCGCCATTTTCTAAGCTGTATCGTGGTTGTGAGGTCATGTAATACTTGCTGTCTTCCACTCTTTTTTGCTCTCACCTCCTCCCTAACCTATACTCTTTACTTTGGTCAATTCCCCGTGAGTTTTCAAAATACGTTATATCCTGTGTGTCAGCTATATTTGTTTGCTTGCTTGCCTTGCTCTCGCTGCCTCCCCCCTGGTAGCTTCTTATTCTTCTTTTTCATTGAAGCGTTCAAACAAGTCAAGGATAAGTTTGGCTTCACTAGTAGAGAGGTTATCTATAAGTCCTTTAGCCCTTTCTTTAATGGTTTTAGTGTCCATTCACTCCTCCTTCTATTCACTTTCTCCTTCCCCTCAAGCTATATCTCCTCATAAACCTTATCTACCTTCTCCATTAGCTCTTTAAACTTCTCCCAGTTACCGTCAAAGAGATACAGTCTTATTCCTTTCCTTGTAAATCCTTTATAGCTGTCTGTATTTAGCCAGGTTCTTATGTCTAGCTTCTCGTTATCTACGATAGAGACAATGAGATCCTGAGTATCACTTAGCTTGACCCTTCCTAGTCTCTTTTTGTTCAGTTTGCTTTGTTCTCATTGTTCACCTCTGATTTATTCTCTCTCCCTTCTTATCTCTTGCGCTCCTTATTATGACACCTGCAAAGGTCGGCTAACCTAACGCTATTCTCCCATAAATTTATCAGCTAGTGTATATCCCTCTTTTAAATCCTCAAAGGTAATGGCTCTTTTTTCAGAATCGGCTTTTCTGAAGGCGTACCCCTGAGCAATGATATTCCGTTTAATACCGGCTCTTATAAGAGGGACCTCCTTCTCTAATACGGTAAGTCTAACTGTAAGCCCCGATATCCTTCTCCCCGCTATCAACCCCACAGCTAAGATTGAAACTGCTACCAAAATGAGGCCGATAGTTATGCCTAGTGCTCCCCAATTTACCTTCATTTCTTGTCCTCCTTTGGCATTAATCCTCTTATAAAGTAGTGCTTTTAGGGGCAAAGGAAGCCCAAAAGAAAAGGTCAAAACCTATCAACGATAAAAAAACCTTTCATTGAAGAGAAAAACTCACCGTTTTTGACCCTTATTTTGCGTCTCTTGTTATAGGCTAGTAGTATGTCTCAAAGAGCAAAATTGCTTCCCGTATAAAAACCGTTCCCTTTTTATACACCAACAGCTTCCCTTAGCTCTCTATATCTACTATTGCGGAGAATATACCTTACTGTCCCCGCATACCATCTGCCCCCTCTTTTGGTGGGGATCATCTGTTTATTTAATCGGTTAGCGATCTGTCTTAAAGAGAGCTTATTTTTACCTCGACCTCTTTTCATCTTAAAGATCTCTCGGATGACTACCAGCTCATCTTGAGTTTTTCTTAACTCTTTCTCGACAGCCTCAAAGCCTAACGGTGGAGATCCTACCGGCTCACCCTTACCAATCTTATACCTCAAGGCTTCCTTTGTTCTCTCTGAGACAAGATCCCTTTCCATCTGAGCCATAGCCCCCATAATAGCCAAGAAGAATTTACCTTGAGCAGTAGCAGTATCTATCTTCTCAGTAATGGAGTGAAATTGAACCTTGTTGGGCTTAAAGACCTCCGCAATTAACGTAAGAAGATCCAAAAGTCTCCTGGTTAATCTGTCCATTTTATAAACGATTAGATGATCAACGCTTCTGTCTTTACATAGAGTTATAACTTTCTGTATTCCTTCCCGGTTGAGATCCTTGCCTGACTTTCCCTCATCACTTATCACTTCTACTAACTCTAAGTTATGAAGATCCGCATACTTCTCAATCTTATCTTCCTGAGCCTCAAGGGAGATTCCTTCTCTTGCCTGCTCCTCAGTAGATACCCTAACATAGCCTATTGCTTTCATTGCTTCTTCCCTATTCAATTGTTACTTTTATTATAGCAGATCTTCCCAAAAAGTCAGATCTTATTGAGTCTATTTAGGTCAAAAAGGGTCAAAAAAAGTCTGCATGCACGCAGTACCTAGACTCTGACTTAGCCCTTCTCCCCCTTCCTTTACTCGTCTGCACCGTGTACCGCCATATAACCGGCTACAGCGACCATGGCAAGGAACACAATAATCCCACCCACCAAGGAGGCGACTAAGAACCACTTCGGAAATAATAGCGTTGGTTCTTCTTGGAAAGCTTCAGGTATCACATCTTTCTTTATTCCTAAATCAAGCGCCTTCGCGCTTAGCTCCCAGCCTTTCAGATAATCAGTTAATGATATCAGCTCAGATATATCTAGTATGTATACATCTACTCTAAAGGACTCGCCTTTGTTAAATATCCCTATATCTCTAACCTTAATGCTTCTCTCTTCCGAGTCTATTAACGGGTCTTTGTTTATTTTCAGCAAGGGTGGCGAGTCAGTTATTCTTGCTTCGACAATGTTAAGATCGGGTTTCTCTGGATACATCAGCCAAGGAGGTGTTTCAAATTTTAATATTCCTTTCGACCCTGTATTAATGATCCTCCAAGAGATTTTCATAGCATTTTCCACCGATTTGCCGTTGTACGTCAACTTTAGCTTCTCTAAACCACTTTCCCGCAGCGTACCGATGGTTATCCAACCATCCAATTTCAATGTAATCTCCACCGTTTGTCTAGTCCCGAGCCAAGTCGTGTAGTTTCCTACCAAACTAATAATAAAAGGGATAAGGACAATCGTAAGAATGACTGACAAAGTCTTCCCGCTCCAAAACCTCCATTTAGTCATTTACCCACCTCCCGGGCAATAAATCCGGGCAATACTACGTTCTTCCAATTCTCTTCAGCCACTTATTTATTTCCTCTGCTCTAAAACGCCAGGATCTCCCCATTCTTATACTTGGTATGTGTCCTTCTCTAGCCCACCTGTAAATAGTAACCTCAGCTAAGTCTAAATACTCTCCAACTTCTCTTACTGTTAAAAGTCCGTTCCTCTTTAGCTTTATTTGTAGTTTTGATGGCTTTGGTTTCTTTACTTTTCTGGTTGTTCTCCTAGCCATTTTTCGCCTCACTTAAATAAGATCCTCACCAAACCCGCACTGTTCTTTGATCAAGTATAGCGGTTTTTTTCCTTTGCCTTGCTTCTCCCCTAACCTGGTATTTTTCACAAAATAAAGCTCAACCTTCATCTCAGGATTGGCTAACTATTCTTCTTTCTCCACCCAAAGATAAATCCCCGTATTTAAGTAAGATATTCTATTACACGTAGATAGTCGCTGCCGGAATTCCCAGCCACTATCAAGCCCACTTAGGGTAAATCTCTATCGACTTAGGGCTAATCATTTTATTCCTGGGGACTAATGTACCATCGATCGGCGCCAACATCGTACAGTATTTGAAAATCCTCGATAGGGCCAACTTTCCCATAAGCCCAGATCAATGGTCCTGCTGGGTTGATGAGAGTAATTTCATCAAGAGCGATTGGTTTAGTAGTTCCCTTTACCGTGCCAAATCTAGCTGTTACCGGGTCTGCTGGGCTTTCACCTTCGAATCCAGCCTGCCACCACCGATTGTTAGTAGTGTCTACCTTAAGAGTATATAAAATGTCATTCGCTTTGCTTGTTTCGTCACTTGATCCCCATACAAAGTCTGGAAAACTCTCATTATGCTCGTAATACACTACCATCAAAGAGCTTCGTATGGCCCCTAGAGTAGCCTTTGCTTCTGACTCGTAGGCCCTGTGCACAAAATACATGTAACTCGGCACAGCCACAACAATCAGAATGGCGATTATTATTAGCACTATCATCAGTTCAATCAGAGTGAACGGTATAAGTGCGGGTGCTCTAGCTTTAGCTGCTTTACCCAGCTCCTGAATCTCTTTCTCTCCAATCCACTGATCAGCATATTCTTTCAATTCATTAAGCCCCACAATTCTCACTTTTTGCTGTTCGGCCAATGCAACGGCGCTTGGCATGGGGGTCGATTCTGTATAAATTAGTGCGTAGTCAGCATTAAATTTATGGACTTTTGCTACATCTACTATCGTTGGCCGGGAAACTTTCACTTCAACGGCGACTTTGGATCCTCTATGGGTCGCCAAAATATCAGGTCCCTCAAAAAACCTTCTACGTTTGATTGAGTACCCTAAGCCCTGAAGTATTTTTCCAGCATTTTCTTCCATCTTTTGATGATGTTGTTTTATGTTCATGTTCTTACCCCTAACACTTCCTAAAAATGCACTCTGTACTTCACTTAACTCTTAGAAATTGTAACAACGTAATAACTAGCCTTCGGAGTGCCTCTGAGACGAAAACTCCTAAGACGACAACGACTAAGATCTTCATAATTCTTTGTCTCCTATCTTTTGCTACGAGATCTTGTATTGATTCATCCTGTTGAAAGTGGCAGACAATAGGTTTATGTAATTGTAGGTAAATCTCTTCATGGAAACCAGTAAAACTAGCTATACATCTTTTTAAAGACCTACCAATCACAGTGCAGCCCCAGTCTGAGAAAAGAAGAATAAGAACTTTATCTTTCTTTATGCTTAACTCTACCGTGGGTGGAACCGAACCAAATATTCTATTGCATGTTTTTGTAACCGCGACAGGACTCGGAATTTGTTTATTTTCTTTGTAGTAAGAGGTCAATCTTTCCTTCGATTCCGGTGTTAAAATAGACTCATTTTCAACTATTAGCGAATAAGACAACGTCTTCATGGCACTATTTTTATTCGATTCCCCTTAGTCGCACATAGAATAGTAAGGTGGACCCCATTGTCAAGACACTAATTTGCCATATTTAAGATACAGTCAAGTCTCTTTTCTTGATTATTGCTGTCAAAGTACATCTCAGCTGGTGTTTTATAGTTCAGTGACTGGTGCGGTCTCTCCTGATTGTAGAAGTCCATATAGTTACCAATACCCTGCCTCGCTTCACTCACTGTGGTATAATCATGGAGATAGACCTCCTCATATTTTACTGAACGCCAGAGTCTCTCAGTGAAGACATTGTCCATAGCTCTTCCTCTTCCATCCATGCTAATCTGAATACTCCTTTCTTCTAAGCACTCAAGAAAGGCGACACTGGTGAACTGGGAGCCTTGATCAGAGTTGAAGATCTCAGGAGTAGCAATGTCTAAAGCTTTTTCTAGAGCCTTGATGCAGAAATCAATCTCGAGGGTAATCGATAGGTTCCAAGAGAGGACATAGCGACTGACCCAGTCCATGATTGCTACCAGGTAGAGCCAGCCGTGCTTCATCCTGATGTAGGTGATATCAATACCCCAGACCTGGTTAACTCGGTCAATGGCCTTGTTTCTCAAAAGATAGGGATCGATCTTATGACCCGGATGAGGCTTGTTTAAGTTAGGCTTAGGGTAGATAGCCTCAATGCCCATCAGTCTCATCAGTCTTTGGATTCTCTTTCGGTTGATGAGGTAGCCTTTTCTCTTCAGGATCTCCCTTATTCTCCGAGAGCCATAAAAGGGAGTCTTGGTATACTCTTCATCAATTAAGTGCATCAGCTCTAAGTTATAGGGATCAACCCTTGGCTCATAATATACCGTTGAGCGAGCTATTCCTAAAAGCTCCGCTTGCCTCTTTACCGGTATGACTTTATTTTGGCGCTCGATCAGCAAAACCTTCTCCTTAGCTGGTAAGTCCAGATTTTTTTTTAAGCCAGTCAAGCTCCACCTTCAATTGTCCAATCTCCTTGTAGAGCTCCTCGATGAAGAGGTCTTTCTCCCTGTGTCTTTTTTGTCCGTTATCGGTAAAGAGCTCAATCATGCCATTCAGACCCATGCTCTTCCATTTTCGTATCTGACTGGGATGAACTTGATATTGACTGGCCAAATCGGCCGAGGTCTTGTCCTCTCGAATAGCTTCTAGGGCTACTTTCGCTTTGAAACTCGGTGGATATTTCTTGCGTATATTTGCCATAATGGATCTCCCTTTTTGACCTTACCTGTATCTTAGCATAATGTCCGAATTATGGGGTCCATTATAATCTGTCATTGTCAGCAGTTACTTGAGAACTCATAAGGATAAAGATGAGTCCAATTAGCATCATATTTAATCTGTTCATATACCGTCCTCTTAAAGGTCGCATCAATATTGCCCTCACCTCTACCTTCATTGCCTCTTCCCCCCCTATCCCACAACTGGCTTGATAAAATTCTCTTGATAGAGGAGCCTTAAACTTACCCAGTATAGGTTACCTCCATCTTTAACTTAGGCTATTTTGACTCCCCTTCTCTCAATTCGAATAATCGTTAGATTAAGTCATTCAGTTTCTCTAAAATATAATCAACTGGAATTTCTTCAATTTTCTTATAAAACTCTTGCACGACCTCTTCAAATCCTTTGTTCTTACTATCTAAATTAAGTTCTCTTATCATTTGCAATATTTCCCCAAAATAGAAATTGTTCAGCAAAACTCTTTTTAGATTTTTTTCATATTCATCAATTTCTGAGCGCACAGTCTCATCGGGAAATGTTTCAGAATCTTGTATGTGAAGTCCTTTATCATCAAATAAAATCGCTCCTATAGCAGGCTCTTCCTTCGTTCTTCTTTTTGTTTCTGAAAATATTTCCTCGACGTTTTTATCAATGAAAGGGAAGCAAATAAATAACCTTTTTGCTATTTTCTCTTTTTTAGCTCTTAATAATTGATTAATCCCTGTTGCAGGACTATTTGAAATTCCCTTCGCTATCGAAGGCTCTACTTCGGTTAGGATTATCTCTTTAGTAACGTGATCGCCAAAATCTCTGCTGGAAGTTGGGACTTTTCCCAACCATCTTAAACAAGCCAACTCAGATATATGACATCCTTTATCAATAAATCCAAATTTTCTCAGTTTATCTACAACTGGTGATTTCCAAGCAGCTACATCGTCCACTCCTGATTTATCATCTCCTTCTTTTCCATAAGTGCCAAGAGGGCTTTGAACAATATAACCCTTCTCCCTGAAATAAAGCATAGTAACAAGCTCCCCTAATTCCTCGGTAGAAATAAGGAAACTCCGGCGTGGAGGATAGGCTCTGTCATTTTGCTGTATGCAAATTTTTGTATCGTCGCTAAATTTTTTTGAGAATTCTACTATCGCCTTATCGGTTGAGTGCTTTACTTTACCACCCTGATAGTAGGTAGGATTATAAACAAATACAAAGCTCTTAGGAAACCCTTCAAAGTTCTTCTCTATATTCCTAGCAAGCTCTTCCTTTGGAACCTTCAACAGGTACGAAAAAGAAAACTTGTCCTCTTTGATGGAGAGATTATCGAAGAAAATCAGTTTAATTCTGTTACTGGAAGGTACTACTTTCTCCCCATCAAAATGGAATAGGGAATCGTTAGCTACCCTATTCAAATCTCTGAAGACTTGGGTCAACGTAATTATTCCTTGTTTCATTTTAGCCTCCTTCTCTCTCTCAAAATCCCCCCATCCCAGAACTAGCTTGAAAAAAATCTCTTGCTAGGGGAGCTTTAGTTTTACCCAGGTCATACAGACTGCCCTACCTTGAAAAAGTGCCTGCAGGAGCCTATATGGGCCTCTTTGCTGTCCCATCCTGTCAATTTCTCCCAATTTCGATTAGATGCTCCGTCAGATCGCCCCGTTCAGCCCTTTCTCTAGTTCGAATTTACAGACCTTTTTGCAAAGTCGTTTGTTGTCCTTCACTTTTCGCGATAGGGCTTTAGAGCCTCCAAGAATTCAGGATGGACTCTATATCCAAGTCTAATAACCGTATCACAGTGCTCAATGGCTAAGTCATACTCTCCTTCAAGGTAATAGATTACAGCTAGATTGTAGTGTGCCTCAGTAGAGTCAGGATAGATCTCTATGGCTTTCTCAAACTCAGCTATAGCCTCATCGTACATCCCCTTCCCATGGTAAGCGATCCCCAGGTTGTAATGTGGGTCAAAATAGTTGGGATTGATCTCTATGGCTTTCTTGTACTCAGCGATTTCCTCGTTATACATCCCTTTCTCGTAGTAAGCTAAACCAAGGTTGTAATGCGCCTTAGCATAGTCAGGATTAATCACTAGAGCTCTCTTGTATTGAGTAATAGCCTCATCGAGCATTCCCATTTCATCATAGACTGAACCAAGGTTGTAATGCGCACTAAAATAGTTAGGATCAATCTCTAGGGCACTCTTAAACTCAGTTATAGCCTCGTCATGCATCCCTTTCTCAACGTAAGCTGTCCCAAGGTTGTTATGTGCCACAGCATCGTTAGGATCAATCGCGAGAGCACTCTTAAACTCAGCTATAGCCTCATCGTACATTCCTTTATGGTCATAGACTAGTCCAAGGTTATTGTGCGCCTTGGTAAAGGTAGGACTAATCACCAGAGCTCTCTTATATTCAACAATAGCCTCATCGAACATCGCTTTCTCACCATAGGCTACCCCAAGGTTGTAATGTGCCTTGGCGTTGTTGGGATCAATCTCGAGAGATCTCCTATACTCCGTTATACCTTCATTGTACATCCCTTTCTCAACGTAAGCTGCACCGAGGTTGGTGTGTGCCTCAGCAAGGTTGGAATCAATCTCTATTGCTTTCTTATACTCAGAAATTTCCTCATCGGGCATTCCCTTCGTACCGTAGATCACTCCGAGGTTGTTGTATGCCCTGGCATAGTGAGGATTGGTCTCTATAGCCCTCTTAAGCTCAGCAATGGCCTCATCGGGCATCCCCTTTTCCTGATAAACTACCCCAAGGTTGTAATGTGCCTCAGGATCGTTAGGATTAATCTCTATAGATCTCCTTAGCTCAGCTATAGCCTTGTCGTGCACCCCCTTAATACCATAAATTCCTCCAAGGTTATTGAGAAAGACTCCTATCACCTCTCTTTTGAAGAGGTTCTTAAGATAGAAATTGTAGCTTCTGTAGGTGGAGTGTAGCATGAACTCCTTTTCATAGTGGCTGTCTTCACATCCTTTTCCTTTACCAGTTGTCTCGACATTGATTCTCTTTCTTCCATCGTCATAGCGAACAAAGACATGCCTTGGAGCTGTCACTCCATAGAAAGGGAGCGCTAGACGCTCTGCAAGAGCAAGGTAAAGGAGAGAAACACCGAGGCAATTGCCTTTCTTGTTCTCTATTACGGAGGGAAGGGCTGAGTTCTCTAACGCCTTCATGTAGTCAGGATCAGCAGGGTTCAGTCTAGAACTAGAATAACCGCTTTCCTCGAAGAGATATTGATTGATTAAACTCACTATTATCTCTGGATTGTCCTCAGAGCTAATCTGCACCTTTAACTCAACTGCCATCCTCTCAATTTCTTCTAAAGACCCTGTTGCATCAAAGCTAGGATCCCATTCCTTGTAAAGAATCATGATGGCAGTAGCCAAATCAATCTCCTCATCAGGAAGAGCCAAAACTTCCTCAAGAGTAGTGGCTTCTAATCCTTGGGGGTTGTAATTAGAAAGTTGAGCAAGGGCTGGAGTATGAGCCATAATTGCTGTAAGTAGAATTGTCCCCACTAGGAGGCTGCCTAGCGCCCTTGCCACTACCTTTGCTTTACATTTTTTCTTCATAACTAACTCTCTCTTCTTAGGAACTCCTCTTATTCCTTTAATCTTGCCTCTCCTACACCTACGAACAATTTGGTCATGCCTTCCAAGTCCCAGGACACATCTTCAGTCAGCATTATTCAGAACTCCTCTCTATCGCACAACTGGCTTAGAAAAAATCTCTTAATAGACACATCTTAACTCTTTCAAGATTATATAAGTCACCTCTAACTGAGAGAATCCCCCATGAGCCTCTATGTGCGTCTTTTTTTTCACTAACTCATACTTGAACGGAAGTTTTACCTAAGTATTTTTCCTTCGGTATGTAGGGAATTTTAATCGCCTCCTGAAGAATTCTCTTATTCCCCGACCGGCTTGTAAATCCTCTTCGAGTTTTATAATCTTTCCCGCTAACTCATTAATCGTTGTCTTGTATTGTTTTTCTCTTTCTTCAAGCTTTTTCCATCCTTCTGCTTTCCCCAGAATTAGTGCTCCTGTTGTCCGAATTTGAGTCACATCACTCTCTAGTCCATACCGGATTTGCCGTAGTATATCTTTTTCTGATTGTTTTTGCTGTCTCCTCACCGCTGCAATGGAAAGAGACGCGATAATCATAAGAGCTATATCGGCTCCAAAGAGGCCCAATGTCGCCCATGCTACATCAGACATTTTATTCTCCTTTCCTTTTCCTGGGAAAATCTTCTTAGAGACAGACCTTTTCCTCTATATTGCTAACCTTATCCTGGGTTATCCCAATATAGCGCCTCGTTACCGCCGCGGATCTGTGACCTAATCTCTCCTGAATTAACTTAATCGAGATCCCCAGTTTCCTAGCCCGACAGCCCCAGGTTTTTCTCAAAGTATGAGTGCCAAACTTACCCCGGAGGTCCACTTCTTCGCACCATTTGTTTATATGGTCCTGGTGTCTTCATTCTTCAAAAGAAAAGACAAGGAAAACTACCATACGGCTTCAAAAGCTGTAAAAAATCAAATCATATAGGTTGCCTTGCCTTGAGAAAGTGGCTCTATGATCCTCTATGGAGGTCTTTTTTTCTCTCAGTGAGTGTAAAATCTTAGTCTTATTTTCACTCGCGTGTCTTCTATAATCTTGCCTAGTGAAGTTACTTTCCAGCCCCCAAATCCCTTAACTTTGAAACTGCCCAATTAATTAGCATGTTGGTATTGCAGCTTTTTCTTGCTTCTGAGTCGGTGTCCCTTCTGCTTACATGTCCTGTAGACTAATTTGAAAGGGTGAAAATCATTATCAGCACTATGAATAATGCTATAAACGACCAAGGCAACCACGTATTCAATACCTTTGTTGGGAACCATTTGCGTTCCGACTGCTTCCATTCGCAGTCTTGTAGAAGTTCGCTACGTTTCTTTTTCGGGTTTTCTTTTAGCTCTTTTTCGAAGTTTATAGAGTCGCTCCACACTTTTTCCGACGAATATTTTCCTTTCTCAAACTGGACGATTCGCCACCTAAAATAGCGTTGTTTACACCAAAGGTCTACGCATATCCTCCACCACAAAATAGCTAATGCAATGCCTAATATACAAACGACTAGCATCAACCAAAAGTTTGTTTCCGAAGAAACGAGATATACTCCAACAGAAAAAATAACGGTTTCAATAGTAATAAAAACACTTCGAGCGCTTAACAATATAGAGACTCGGCTACTCCAAAATGAAACAAGGATAGAATGAATGTCTTTTCTATTATATCCTTTGTGGTAGTCACATCCCATCGCTTTCCTCACTTAAAAATGCTTGTATGAGCTTCTACGTGCGTCTTTTTTTCTTGTCAATCAGCAACAACCTTGATTTAAATGGTATTTTTACTTGTTCCGCCTTTGAAGTTTAGAATAGCTATTTTCCTCATTTCTCTTTTTCGACCTTTGTTTTTATTTTCAAAATTTTCTCAGTCAACTGTCCATCTACGATACTTCTAAATTTTTTTACCTTATTAGCTGTCTCCGGCGATAATAGCTCATCTAAAACATCATATATTGTCTTCCTTACTGTTGCCGTATAAACTTCCCTCAATTCATCTTCCTTGAGTCTCTGGACAAAACTAGTCAAATAACTAATTGCATAGTTAAAAAGACCAGTGTCTCTAGATAACTCCCACAGTCTCTTGTTCTGTTGTAATAGTTTTTCATTGACTTTCCAAAGGCGTTTTGTCGTAAGAGCATACCAAATAGTTGCACCGGCTATTATTGTCATAACTATTATAGAAATAGTGTTTACATTTAACATAATATCTCACCTCTTTTCTTTTTTTGGAAAAATCGTTATATTCCAAAACTAGCTTGATAAAATTCTTCCAATATAGACATCCTAAATTTATCCAAGTATAGATTACTTTCTTTTGAGAAAGTGCCTCTATGAGCCTCTATGTGCGTCTTTTTTCTTGTCAATCGGCATAAAATCCCTGTCATATCCTCACCCAATCTTCTTTCGGAGTTTCTCCGCGTATTAAAGAGGCGGATAGACAAATACTATTTCATTTTTAGTAGCTGAATATATCCATACTCGTTGGAACACTGAGTCTTTGATGTTATGTTGAACAAACTTGTCCACCAAGGGTAGCCAGTTGCTTTCAGGGATTTCTGGCTGCAACTCATAGTACGCAAGGAGTTCGATGTTGGACTCTGTAATGTATTTCTGGTTGAATTTTTCCTCAATACGGTGTTCGATGGGGTTACCGAAAGCGGTGGCCGAATCAACACTCAATATTGGCCCAGCGATTCCTTTTGCTCGCTCAACATTGATCCAGTGCAGCATGTCTTTAAGGTCTCGGCAGGAACTAGGGTCAAGTTTGCCTTGCTCCGTTCCTTCCAAGGATGAAAGCCAATCAAGAATTACTGGAAGCGACGATTTTCTCTTGTTCCTGGAGATTCCATTGATGAAAGATACATGGATCAAAGCGTTTCCGAATTTTTCCTTCATACTCTCGTGTTTTTGCAGGGGTAGGTCTCTCAGCCGCTTGCGGAACACCCGCGGAAGATGAAGACAACCAGATATTGATCGCGCTATTGCTTTGTCGACACACTCCACGAGCTCGAAAGCCAGCATCGTCCCATCCAACAATTTGCACGAAATATCCGGCTTCGGTGGATCCTCGTGCCAAATGGAGTCTAGATCAATCTGGTACGGAGTCACACTGCTAAACCTTTTGAATATTCGGACCTCTTTGCACAACTGCTGTACTTCTATCTCGACTCTTTCGTCACCACCTGTGAGTTTTTCCCCTTCTGCTCTCCAGAAGTGTTGATCTTTGGTTTGCGGGCTAGGACGGCCCCTTTCCCTTGGAAACAAACAGTCGGTTATCTCATCTATGATTTGTGAGAGGGCATCGTGAACATCAAGTTGCTTGATTCTTTGTGGTATGCCGAAAATCAATACTCTCAACCTCATTTTCTGACGTTTTTTCAGCGCCTCCTTCAGTCGATGAGTGAATTCTGCATTTTCTTCGAGGCATCCCTTCAAAGCGTGGATCCAGACTTCGTGTCTTGCCCTAGTCATTCCTGCGGTCCGCCACGGAATCGCAGTTTTGCGACTAATAAAGGGACTATTGACCCATATTCTCATTAGCTTCTGTGCTCCCTAACCTATGCTCTTTACTTTGGCTAATTCCCCCTGAGTTTTGAAAATATGCTGTATCCTGCGTGTGAGGTTTATTTGTTTGTCTAGTTGCCCTCTGGGGACTACCTCCTTCTTAACCTCAAACTATCTCTTTGTCTCAAGTTACTTATAGCTAGAGAGTTTTCGGTAACCCTGTTCAATTTAATGTTTTCTTTGAACACATGAACTGCCCGGCCTCTAGAGTCTTGCGACAAAATTTTCTTTTGATATGTGGGGAATTATGGTCACTCCTTATTCTACGGATATAGGTTCTCGGCATTAGGTCTTAACGCCAAAATACAATTCCAAAAATCATAAACATCCAAACGGCAAAAATAAAAATACCGATCGTCTGATAATAAAGTCGTCGTCCCATTGAACCTCTTGTTGAGAGTTTTACTATAGTGTAAGTTCCAAGTAGATAAACAACAAGGACGGTGAAAAAGCTTATTGCTTCAAGGACTGTAAACCAATCTTGTGCTCCAAGTTCAAATTCTGGATAGTCTGGACGGCTTGCACGAAATCTAGCTACTTTCGTTAAAAGCGGTCCAACGAGAAACAATAAATAAATGCCGATAAAGATAATGCCCAGAGAAATAACTGGATCATATTTCTCAAGATGATTAGAAAAATCCTCCTGTATCTTACCAGCCATCACACCTATCAGAAGATAGGCAACTGCGGCACACATAACTGAAAGGACAGGCGTGGAAAATATGATAGCAGCAAGCCTGGAAAAAATAATATCAATAATCATAGGCAAACCTTATCTTTAATACTATTCACCTCTTCCTGGAGGGTCATCCTCGGTCTTCTTATCCTCAAGCTATCTCCTCATAAATCCTATCTACCTTCTCGATTAACTTTCTAAACTCTGGCCAGTTATCATCGAAGAGGTAGAACCTTACTCCTCTTCTGGTTGGTCCTTCATAATTCTTGCCTCGCATCCATACTCTTAGGTCTACCTTCTCATTATCTATCAGGGAAACAACAAGGTCCTGAGTATCTGACAGCTTGACTCTTCCTATCTCTTTTTGTTCAGTTTGTTTTGTTTTATTCATTATATTTCCCTCTTGATGTATTCATAAATTAGTGCCTCAGAGGCTAATAAAAGCCCAAAAAAGAGGCCAAAGCCTGTAAATGATATAATCCTCATTGAAGAGACACAAGTCTCTTATTTTGGCTAATCTACCGTCTAATATTATTCCTACTTTCTTCACCACGAAAAGATACGTTATATTAACTCAAAGATAGTCTATTCCACTATTATAAATAAAAGCATTAAATCCTATTATTGATTTGAATTTGGAATTATTAGTTTGATGGGAAAGAAGAGCGATATATTTTAGCCTAGAAGGAATGAAGGTCTCACATTGATTGCCCACAGGCTACTCCATTGTAGCATATTGCCAATCTAAGAAAACCTTTCTAACATTGTATATATAGCATAAATAAAGAGTTTGTCAAATTTAGAGATTCTTTTGGCCTTGATGATTGCCTCAACAGCATACCCCTAAATTAGATTGGCAAGTGCTGAGATTTATTTCCCAGTATAACACGAGATCAATCTTACTCTCCGAGTTTTGAAAATATGTTGTATCGTGTTAGTGAGGTTTTATAGATGATTTTATCGTCCGAGTGGCACTGCTCCCCCTCGGCTATGTTCCGTGCTTCCTTAGGGAATGCGACTTTGAACGATTTCATCGATTGGGCAGGACGGCTAGGTTTGGTGTCCATATAGTGTCCATAATAGGTGTAAAATGAGGCAAATCCTGGCAAATTGGTGGGGAAAGAAAAATGGCTGGAAAATAGACTGGAGGCTAGTTTCGGCTATTTAAGGGAATGTCTAAAATGCCTGGCAACGGTTTAGGAAACCGCTGCTCTATCCTCCTGAGCTACAGGCGCATTAGAGGAATGATCATTTTAAACACTTAATGGCCCCAGAACACCTTTCTAATTTAGCATAATGTGCAGCAGATGTAAAATTTCTGGACATTATGGCTATTTTATTTTCTTACCCTCCGGTGGTCCTTAGGCCACATCTTTTCTTTTCAACTCCGAAAAGTTCAAAATTTTCCTATTTCCTCTTCTAGTCTGACAAAATCCTGGTCCGTCTTAGCAAAAATGCCAATATTGCCCAGTCTCATATTCTCAAGGCCGGCTAGCTTTGCCGCCCCGTACGCATCGAGCATCTTCTCTAAACCAGGGGACCTTGCTTTCATCTGATAGGCGGGAAAATAAGCGAGAATGGTGAAGGTCGGCTAAGAAGGTCGATTATGTCCCGAAATCTCCCTTACTCTCCAGGGATTCTGGACAATGAACATACCTCCATCTATAGGAATTGTTACACCGGTGATATAATCGGATTTTTTAGAGGCAAGAAAAGCTACCAGATCTGCAACTTCCTCAGGTTTTCCAAATCTTCTGAGAACAATCTGGCCTAATTGTTTACCTCCTCGCTCTCGTATCATATCTCTGACCATATCGGTCTCGATAATGCCGGGAGCGTATGCGTTAACCGTTATGTTATAAGGAGCCAGTTCCGCTGCGAGAACCCTGGTAAAGTTATTTATCCCTGCTTTTGCGGCTGCATAAGCACTTATTCCTACATCAGGAAGATTAGCCGAGATCGTAGAACAGTTGATGATCTTGCCTCTCCTTTGCCTTTTCAAGTACGGAATAACAGCTCTGCAGCAATTGAAAGTGCCTACCAAATTTATATCAATAGCTTTTTTCCACTCCTCAGGAGTAGTTTCTTCCACAAATGCATGAGGAAATACTCCAGCATTATTGACCAATATGTCGATCCTGCCATATTTCTCCACAGTTTCTTGCACCATGTGCTCTACTTGTGAGAAGTCAGAAACATCACCGCCAAAACTAAATGCGTCTCCCCGTTTCTCCCTTATCTTGTTAACTATAGTCTCAGCAGCTTTCGCGTTTTTTACATAGTTTACCACTATTTGTGCGCCTTCCTCAGCTAATTTCTCGCAAATAGCTGCTCCAATTCCTCTTGAACCTCCGGTTACGATAGCTACCTCGCCTTCGAATCTCTTGGTCATTTCATATTTCTCCTTCTCCTATCTCTCCGGCCCACCGGGGCTAGAAATAGACTCTTTCTTCTTGAGTGTCCGAATTTTGGTTAGGACGGACGTTCATTAAGAAAGAGGTAAAACAACAATAAGCAGGCCTTGAGATATTTACGATGCGTTTTCCTGGGACCTCATCAGGCTAGCTAATTTACTGATATTACTTGATAGCTCCTGCCGTCAGTCCTGGTACTAAGTATCTGTGGACAAAAGCGAGGACAGCAGGGTGGGAATTGCGTAAATTACAGGAACAGTAACGATGACCCAAACCTCAGCTCCAATGACTATTATAGTGGTCAAACAGGTAGGCCCTTTTTCCTCAAAATCGAATGAATGCAAACGGAAATAACTATGACCAAACCATAAATAAACTGGGTCCAAAATCCGGTAAGTCCTATGCTGATAATTCCAGTCTCTAAAGATCCTATAATCATACATCCAATGAAGGTTCCAAAAATAGTTCCCATCCCCCCAAAAACTGAGGTCCCTCCCAGGAAAACTGAGGCCATCGTTTTGAGAAGATATCCTCCTCCCATCGTGGGCCAATAATATAACATTTCAAAGGAAGCCACTATCCCAGCAAAAGCAGCAAAGAATCCCAATTGCGCAAAGACCAGCATTTTAACCCTATTTACAGGTATACCCATCATTCTTGCACTTTCTATATTATCTCCGGTAAAATATATGTGAGAGCCAAGTTTATGTCGATTCAAAATCAACCAGAAAAGAAATGCTATTGCAACAGCCCATAACGCCTGAGCTGGGACAACACCACCTATTCTACCTACTAAACTCTTAAATAAAATTGTCCCTTTGGCAGGGACGAGCGATCCTCCCCTTGCTTTGCTGCAAACCATAACCAGTCCTCTCCAGAAAAACATCGTCCCTATAGTTACTATCAATGATGGAATACCGACTTTCACTACCAATATACCATTTAAAAGTCCTGCCAGTAAACCTGTAATCAAACAGCTCACCAGAGCCAGGGTAATATTTCCGGTTAAGCCATATATGGTCAGAAATACCCATGCGGAAAATCCCATTATGGAAGGAAAGGAAAGATCTATCTCTTTACAAATAATTACCGGTGTCAAAGCTAAAGCCAGGATAGCCATAAGGGGAATGGTGGACATGAGAGAATAGTAAATATCGGGAGCGAGAAAAGTCCTGGGACATCCAATAATAAATAACGTAAATAGTGCTGCCAGAACTGCAAATATACTCCACTGCAATTTAAATTCACTTAGCTTGAGATAGCGGTTTAGCGTTTTTATTTTTTTCCCTTTTTAGTTTTTTATGGTTAAACACCGAAAAAAGCTCTCGGGCAAATGAGAGACTGATATAATATGTAGCTACCTATTAACTTATTTCCCCAGTCCTTGCCACAAGATACAATTTATCAACAAGCTCTTCCAATGATACATCTTTCTTTTCAAATTCTCCCACAGTCCTTCCCCTATCTAAAACAACAAATCTATCTGCAGCCGGGTATACATGATATATATTATGAGTTATGAAAACACAGGATCTTCCCTGCTCTTTTACCTCTTTTACAAAATTCAGTACTTTTTTTGTCTCTGAAAGCGATAAAGCCATAGTAGGTTCGTCCAAAATAATCAACTCTGCCTTGAAATGCAAAGCCCTGGCTATTGCCACGCCTTGTTTTTCTCCCCCGGATAATCTTCCCACAATTGAATCAGGTGTAAGTCCTGCTGCGGTAAACCCTATTACCTCTTTTAATATCTTCTCGGTCTCTTTTTTCGCCTTTTTTACCTGGAGAAAACCTAAGCCAGTGGTCATTTCTCTTCCCATGAAAATATTTCTCCATAATGCTTGCTGCTCTCCCAGGGCTCTTTCCTGATAAACAGTTTCAATACCCAATTCACGAGCTCTTTCCACAGAATGATATGTTATTTCCTCCCCTTTAAAGTATATTTCTCCTTTATCTGGCGTGTAGACTCCCGTTAGGATTTTTATCAATGTTGATTTGCCTGCGCCGTTATCACCTATCAATCCAACAACTTCGTTATACCCAACTTCAAAATTTTCTCCTCTTAAAGCAGCAACTTCCCCAAAAAATTTCTGGATATTTACCATCCGTACTAATTTGTCGTTTTCCGTTCCCATCAAATTTCTCCTTAGCTAATTTGATAAAGCTTTACCCCGTTAGATAGCAAGCATCTGACGGAGTTTATGTTGATGGCAAAACAGCTCAAGCTCTTTTTCTCAAAATCGAATGAATTCCAACAGAAATAACTATGACCAAACCATAAATCAACTGGGTCCAAAATCCGGTAAGTCCTATGCTGATAACTCCAGCCTCTAGAGATCCTATGATCACACATCCAACAAAGGTTCCAAAAATAGTCCCCATCCCTCCAAAAACTGAGGTTCCACCCAGGAAGACCGAGGCTATTGTTCTAAGAAGATATCCTTCTCCCAGTGTAGGCCAATAGTACAACACTTCGAGACTAGCCAGTATCCCAGCAAAAGCAGCAAAGAATCCCAATTGCGCAAAAACCAGCATTTTCACTTTATTCACAGGTATACCCATCATTCTTGCACTCTCTATATTATCTCCGGTAAAATATATATGAGAACCAAGTTTACGTCGATTCAAAATCAACCAGAAAAGAAATGCTAATGCAACAGCCCATAACGCCTGAGCTGGGACAACACCTCCTATTCTACCCACTAAACTCTTAAATAAGATTGTTCCTTTAACAGGCACTAGGGTTTTACCTACTCCTGCGCTGCAAACCATAATCAGTCCTCTCCATAAAAACATTGTCCCTATAGTTACTATTAATGATGGAACACCGACTTTCACTACCAGTATACCATTTAAAAGTCCTGCCAGTAAACCTGTAATCAAAGAGATTACTAGAGCAAGGGTAGGATTTCCGGTTAAGGCAGATAAACTTACGAATACCCATGCGGCAAATCCCATTATGGAAGGAAAGGAAAGATCTATCTCTGCACAAATAATTACCGGTGTCAAAGCTAAAGCCATGATAGTCATAAAGGGGATGGTGGACATGAAAGAATAGTAAATACTAGAACCAAGAAAGACTCTGGGGCTTCCAATTATAAATACTGCAAGTACTGCTACAAGAACGGCAAACATACTCCACTGCAATCTAAATTCATTTAGCTTGAGATAATCTTTTAGCCTTTTTCTTGTTAGGCTGGGACTAAGACTCTCCATTTTACTCTCTTCTCTGGTAAATTCTAGCTTTTTATGGTTAAATGTCAAAACTCTCGGGCAAGTGAAAGACTGATATGAGATGCACTTCTCTGTCGATGGCAAAAGCGATGGTAAATTTAAATAAAACCCCAGATAGCATTATCCGATGGTATCTGGGGTAGTTACTGGTTTCTTCAAAATTTTTTAGAGCGCAGCAACCTCTCTCAGGTCTGAGAAGTTGCTGCGTCATTTTTCAATCAACTGCCGAATAATCACTAAATTACCTGATTCCCGCCTCGGCTAATGCGGCAAGAGCTTCAACATTGGAAGCATCTACCAAACCAGATCCAGTATCGATGTGAAGGCCGGCAAAACCATATTTCTTAGTCAAGCAAATTTGAAGAATGGGTAGATATCCCTGGAGGAATGGCTGCTGATCATGTACAACTGCAGTGTATCCGTTTCTAATAGCCTCTACGGTGGCTGCAGTAAGATCAAATCCTGCACCCATTATTTCTCCCGGCTTTACACCCGCTGCTTTCAGGTACGTTTCTAACGTGGCGGTGAGTCCTCCGTGATCAGTTATGATTAATTTAACGTCAGGATGACCTGCTATGTATCCTGATATAATTGGTGTACCCAAAGGTGGATCAGCATTGACCGCATCTGAGATCTCTATATAATCAACTGTTACCCCAGCTTCTTCTAGACCATCTATACAACCTTTGGATCTCAACCCTCGGGTTGGTTGTGACAGAAGCCCATAAACCATAGCTCTATCCCCTTCTCCGAGATCAAGGACTTTAACGCAGTGTCTAGCTAACATAAGGCCAGAGGCATACAACTCCTGGCCAGCATAACCGAAGCCCACTGCACCATATTTCCTTTCGATACTAGGAAGATCTGTGTTCTGGCTAGTTACTATAATCCCCTTGGCAACGGCTTGATCGACCAAGGGTGCAAATGCCTCTTCTCCTGGATGGCCCATGATAGCAATACCGTCAGGACGGGCAGCAATAGCGTCTTTAAAGTCAGCAATCATTTTTTCAGGGTCCCAATTCGACCATACATAGTCCACCTTACATCCCAAATCATATTCTGCTTGCAGTGCCCCTTTATAGACGACAGAAGCAAAAGGACATCCTGGTGGTCCTCCGTTGAAGAAACGTATGGTTATCCCCTTGCCTAGTTTTTCAAGCCCATAACCTGTGGCAGCAAGGGCGAGACCGAGACAAAACACTAATGTAGCAACTATCATCAGTCTTTTTTTCATTTTATGCTCCTTTTTTCCCCATGACTTATTTTTCTGTGAAGACTCCTGAGAGAGAAAAGATAATTATCTCTCCTCGAAGCTTCCTTTTATCTCAAGCTGGATGACCTTCCTTAAACTTCTCACCTTCTTCCAAGGTCTTAATTTCCAACTCTACCTTCTCTAAAAAATCTTGACTTACTAGCACTTCAGTAATTATTATATGCTACCTGTTCAGAGCTGTCAAATCACTGGCTCAAAAGTTTTTCTACGGCTGGTTGAGGAATTGGACAATCAAACGGGAACACTCTTGGGGCTTCTGGAGATGAAGATTATGAATAGCGCCTTTAACGGTGACGCTCTCAAGCTTCTTCACAGTTTTTTGAAGAACTTGTAGGGTTGGTTTGAGAAACTTTCTAAAGTCAGATTTTTCTCCCATTAAAAATAAGATTGGCGACTTTATCTGGGTATCCTCATATTTTACTTTAAGCTCATTTTGATCTAATTTAGCAAGGTTATGCCAGAAAATTCGAGTGGAGGTCACATTGTTCCAATGAATTATTTGGGTTATCATTTTCTGGTCCTTCCTGCTCATCTGACTAAAACTCTTTCCCATAACTAACCTGGTCATGGGCTCATCTAAAAGACCCGTCCGCATAAGGCCAAGCCACAAATCACCGACAACCGGTTTTCCCCGAAGCGAGAAAAGCAGTCGGTGATCTTTTACGAACTCCCTGGCGTCAAGAAAACCCTCGATAACAATGACTTTATTGGTGAGGTCCGGATACTTCTTGGCAAATTGAAAAGCGATGGCTCCTCCATAGCAAATGCCTATAAAATCAGCTTTTTCAATTTTTAACTTCTCCATAAACTTTTTAATAAGATCTGCCTGTTCGCTGAAACTATAGTTAAAGTTAAAGGAAGGTTTATCTGAATCGCCATTACCTAAAGATTCAATGGCTAAGACCCGGCGATGCCTTGAAAGAAAAGGTAGCAAAGGATTCCAGACTCTATAGGTTGCCATCGATCCGCTAATCAAAATAAGTGGTGAGCCACTTCCACATTCTACATAGTGTAGATTATGGCCATCAACCACCACAAATCTATCTTTCCCGACCTTTGCAGTTTGAGCAACTCTATGAACATCATTTTTATAAAAGAAATATCTCGGTCTACCAAAACTCAAGCCAAAGTAATGGATGATGCGACCATTTCTTTCCAGCTCCGCCGCATAATCAAAATCGAGGATTCGGGAAAGTCCCACTGTACCACCAAAGGTGAGATGATCAACCTTATAGCCGACTCTCAAGGCTGACCGATTTAAAACCCTATATTCGAAGCCAAGGTGAAACTCAAGGTCATCCTCCTGGAGAACCCCACCCAAGGTGAGAAGATTCTTACCCTTTCCCCATCTCGTCGTTAGGGAAACGACCTCGTGGCTCTCAGTTTTCGTATCAGCCCGGACAAGGCTTTTCTGGTAGACACTGATGTCAAACCAATCACGAGGAGACACCAGAATTCCAGCGTTTATACTGGTCCCTCTTCTTTTTTTATCAAAATCAGAGCTCAGACCCCAGCCAAACCAGGGCAGAGGTCTAAATCCGTAGCCAATTTTGTAATTATTTCGATCTTCCTTTCTGAATCGGCTAATCCCCAGTGGACCTATATTTAAAGTAGTGGTGAGATTTGATGAGGGAACCGACGAGTTATATCCTTCTACGGACAACCCAACACCTTCCAGCCATCCCAGTCCAGCTGGATTGAAGACAAGAACAGAGGGGTCCTGCACAGGAATAGGAAGAATCCCTCCCATTCCCATGGCTCGAATGCTTGAAAGTTTCTCATCTAAAAGGTTCTGGGCCAAAACAGAGGCATCCCAGCCCCCAAAAATCAACCCAAAAATTGCCAAACCAAGGCCAAATACGAATTTAGCATCCAAATTTCTCATTGGCTAATTCAACGATTCCGCGGGCAATGTCCAATGCTGCCTTGGGCTTGACAAGCTCCCTGGCTCTAGCTTGCCAGTTTTCAAAATCAAAGGACCCATCAAGAAATTTTTGGATCAAACTAACCATCTCTTTTTCTCTTTGCAGGTTGAAGGCAATCTTCTTTTTGAGAAGGAACTCCTGATTTTTTCTCTCCTGCCCGGCTAAGGAATCCAGGATCCCAAGAGGAAGATCTTTAACCAAAGCTTCAGTAACGGTAAGTCCTCCTGGCTTACTCATAAGTAAATCTGATATTTCCATTAACTCATCGACTTTCTTGGTATAGCCCAAAATCTTGCTAGGGATACTAAGTTCTGATTCGATTTCTTGAAGCTCTTTCTTCAGCCCATCATTGGTTCCGGTAACTATCAAAAGCTGAATAGGTAAACCTAATCCATTTAAGGCATCTACGATCCGGCGTAAAGGTCCCATCCCCTGACCTCCTCCCATCAAAAGAATGGTAAAAAGATCATGCCTTATTCGCCATTTATTTTTTAATTCCTCTTTATCAGTATCTTCAGAAAAAATAGGCGAGATAGGGATTCCACAGACTTGAACCTTGGCCTGGGAAATTCCTTTTTTCCTCAGACTATCTCTCATGCCCTCATGAGCAAGGAAATAGACATCAACATTGTTGTAAGTCCAGTAAGGATGAAGAGAATAATCAGTAGGAACCGCTACCAACAAATAATCTAATTTTCTTCGTCTTTTTATAGTGGAACAGAGAACAAGAGGTAGTCCATGGGTACATATGACCACCTGCGGATTAAAAGGAAGAATAACCTCCTTATAAAGTCGGAAGGAATTTAGCCGGCAAGAAAACTCTCTCAAACCACAGGTTAGCCAAAAAATTAGGTTACTGTTCCAGAGAAAATCCCAGAACCAGGGAGTTACTTTTATAGCAGCGTAATAGAGATCATCCAATATTTTCCTGGCCAGGGGATTTCCGTGCTTGAAGATATCTTCCTTCCGCACCTTTATTTGAGGATATAACCTCTCTAAGGCCTGTTCAATGGCCTCGGCAGCACGGTGGTGACCCGACACTCTGGAGACATATAGAAGAAGGATTTTCATGACTTATTTAGATCTTAGTACCTCGGGGACCCTGAAAAGAGCCCATTCTCGTCCCGTGGCTTCAAGATCTATCAGGCTGTTTCTCTACTATAAAATTTAGCCCCTCTAAAGTTAGCACAGGATTAACCTCATCGATTTCGGCACATTCCTCTCCTAACAAGAGTCCTATTCCACCCGTGGCTATGACTTTTACCTCTTTTCCGAGCTCCTTTTTTATTCCCCTGATGATCTCTCTTACTCCACCAAGACACCCATAAAATAACCCTGCCCTTAAACCATCTTTAGTATTCTTTCCAATTACAGATGCTGGTTTTTTGAAGTCTACCGGGAATAAAGCTTCCGTCTTCTCGGCCAGACTCTCCATAGCAGTCCTCACGCCCGGAGCTATAACTCCCCCCAGATATTCTCCTTCTTCCGAGATCACATCAAAGGTAGTCGCGGTTCCAAAATCTATGACAATGGCCGGAAGTTTATGTAGCTTTGCCGCAGCAACTACATTGGCTATTCTATCTGCTCCTACCTCCCAGGGATTATCACACAAAAGAGGTATTCCTACTTTCTCTACCTCTATTTCAAATGCGGTTACTCTAAAATACTTCTCTATTGCTTTCTTTAAAGGAGAAACCACCGAGGTAACTACAGAACAGATCATTGCTTTACTTATCTTAATTTCTCTGCCAGACTCTCCTATCCAACTGGAAAGTAAGATTCCCCATTCATCAAGCTCTTTTCTGGATTGGGTAGCAAATTCTCCGGTGAGCACTAGATTCCTTTTTTCAAAAACTCCTGCCTTGACTACCGTATTGCCTACATCAATAACCAGGTTCATATCTTTGGGGACCTTTCCTTAACATATCCTTCCTCAGGAAGGATCTTTTTGTGTAACCCACTCTCTAATCTCAGGATCAGTCCACCGTCTTCATCTAAATCCTGTGCTAAACCTTGAAACTTTCCCCCAGTAGTTACAACCTCCACCTGCCGACCCAGTAAAGATGAAAATAAGCGAGCTTTTTCTAAAAGTATGCGACCATTGACTTGAGAGGAACAATATAGATTTTCTAGCTCTTCTAACGTACACTCAAGGAACCTTTCCTTTGAGGTTGAGTCTCCGGTTTCCCTGATCAATGAAGTTGCTATAAAAGAAAGGGGTGAAGGAAATTCCCGAACATTCAGATTAACTCCTATGCCCATGATGGCAAAGGTCACCTCCGATCTTTCAGCTCTCACTTTGACTAACACCCCTGCCACTTTTTTGTCCTTTATCACCACATCGTTAGGCCATCGAATCATCACCCTAAGCGAAGAAAATAGTCTATTTATACTCATAGCAATTCCGGTGGCTCCCAGGATGCTCAGCCGGGAAGTCTCGGAAGATATCATGCGAGGACGCAAAATGAGAGAAAACCATAATCCCCCTTGAGGAGAATACCAGTAATGATCCCCCCTTCCTTCTCCCTGAGTTTGCTCATCAGCTACCACCACTGTCCCCTCTTCTGCTCCTTTTTTGGCAAGCAAATAGGCTACTTTATTGGTGGATTCTAGACAGGAGTAATGATAAATTTCTTTACCAAACACTGATTGTAACTGGCCAGCCACAGATTTACGCTGATATTTTTCTTTTATTATCATATACAAATCTTTTGAATTCTGGTTTTCTGCCAAAACTCAATAATAAGCCAACTTCAATAGTTGTTGCCTTATTTTTCAACCCAACAAACTCAATAAACCCAATAAACTCAACAAACCCAAACCGTGTTCATCTCTGTGCACTCTGCGATCTTTGCGGTGAATGCTTACCACTAACTGCTGATAGCTTTTTTATCAAATACTCCTGGAGCTACATAATCCCCGTATTTTGCTCTGGCAGCTTCTAATCTCCGTTTTTGCTTTCTAAGGGTTTCAAACAAAACCTTGGGAGTGTCGGGAACCTTTGTTTTGTAGATTTTGACAATCCTTTCGATTTTTGCAAGATTCTCTGGAATTCTTAAGGTAAACTGCTCTGCATAATCTTCTTTAGCGTAATCTTTATCAAGGACTTCTCTAAATAATCTCTTAAGGTCTTTGTATTTCGGGATATAACCTGTTGGGATTTTTATTGCACCTACATCCCCGTTAACCCTTAGCTCCATCCATTTAATCCAGACATATTTATCATTCATCGCATTCATATATTTGCCATTTTCATCCTTCAAGAAGTAGTTAACAGAGAAGATAGACGGTGGCTTATCTATAGCACTGCTGAATTCAAGATTATTATAGATAAATTTACCAACAGTAATTGACAAAAAATCAAGATTGGACATAGGATTGAACTTTCTTACACCCTCTTTTCCAAGAGTTGCTGCTGTGGTTTCTGACTCTAATGTTGCGCCCATGGTCAATATTCCGTGGCTCCAATCAAAGGCCTGCTTCACAGGTACGAATGTGTCGGAATCTCTACCTCCGTAAATTATCCCACTTATTATTACTCCTCGAGGATCATCTAGCTTTGGATCACAATTTTTTAACCCACTTATACAGATGGTATATCTTGCATTCTTGTGGGACTGAGGTATCTGGTTACCATTTGAATCTTTTTTCCCTATAGTCCACTTTCCAGAATGATTAATACCCTTCTTGGGAACATCCTCATCTTTTCCAATCCAGTATGGAATCCTATCATCAATTACTAGAACGTTAGAGAAGATTACTTCTCCGGGAGAATTGAGAGCTTCCCAGATTAAGGGATCATCTCTTGAATTAACACCTCTGATAATTCCAAATATTCCATATTCAGCATTTACAGCACGGACCTTTCCATTTTTCCTCCTCAAAAATGCTATATCATCACCAACAATGGTCTCACCTTTTAACATGGAAGTGGCAGTTTTACCACACGCACTTGGGAAAGCGCCTGTGAAGTAGCTCACCCGACCCCCTGGACCGTGAACCCCTATAATGAACATATGCTCAGTCAGCCACCCTTCCTGTGAAGCCTTGTGGATGGCCAACCGCATAGCAAGTTTTTTAAGTCCGATAGTATTTCCGCCATACTGGGTATTGGTGCTGAAAACTACAGTCTCTTTTATATCTATATATATCCTGCGTTTATCAATATTTTTACTTACCCCATTTTCCAGAACACCTGCACTGTGAACAAATTTGAAAAATCCATGGGAATCCCCGATTTCCTTGAACTCCTCGTATCCACTTCTATAGAGAATGCCTTCGCTGTGGGCAACATAGCCTGAATCGGTCATCTGAACACATGGAATTGAGAACTCAGAGTTTGTTGGGCCTAAACAGAAGAAACAAACATATACCTCTTTTCCGCGCATAATATTTTTCAGGTATTCATGTACTTCCTTAAGCCCTTTTCCTCGATCTATTGCATTAATATGGGCACCAAGATTCATATCAGAGGGAAGAAGATATTTGGTTTTATCTTTATCCCTTGCCTGGTCATCATATCCGTCAAAATGGACTGTATGACCTTCAATGGCAAGTTTCTCCTCCTCCCTATTTTCTAATGCCTTGCTTCTAATATACTGAGTGTCTTCAGCAGAATCAGTGCGGACAAAAACAGAAGCAGGATTACAATGCTCCACATATTTTGCTACAAAATCAACAAGCTTTGGATTGTCCAACGCCATTAGCTTTTTGTAGCTACCTGCTTTACACTTTTTTTCCAGCAATTTTACACAACTTTTTTCCTTCATGAAAGACAGTTGAATCCCTCCAGAATCCTGTCTGCCTCTTTTCTATCTTTCTTTATTCTTTCCGCCAAGCGCGAAAAGGAGGCAAACTTTTCTATTCCCCGAATTTTGTCAACCAACTCGATTTTAATCGTCTCTCCATAAATATTCCCCTTAAATTTTATTATGTGTACCTCAATTCCAAAGGAACTATCACCAAAAGTCGGCTTACCCCCCACGTTTATTATTGCCTTGTAACAATTTCCCTTTAAAATAAGTTTACCGGCATATACCCCCGGAGCAGGTAAAAGTTTATGGGGATGAGACTCCAGATTGGCGGTGGGATAACCAAGAGCTCGACCTCGTCTCTTCCCCTTCACTACCTTGCCAAGAATTGTGGGATGTCGACCCAGCCATTGGCTCACCTTTTCTATCTTTCCTTCTTTCAACCACTCACGAATTAAAGAGCTGCTCAGCTTTTTCTTTTCTACTTTGAGAAGAGGAATTAGCTTGAGCTTGTATCCAAACTCATTTGCTGCCTCCTTTAGCCACCTCACATCTCCCTTTCTATCTTTACCAAATACAAAATCTTCCCCTACCACCACTTCTTCAATCTCTAAATTATTACTCAGTTGTTTCACAAAGGAATACGGAGAAAGACGCGCAAAATTAGAGGTAAAGGGTAAAATCAACAGTAAATCTATATCTAATTCGGCAAGAATCTTCTTCTTTTCTTCCCAGGTGGTTAGAAGAAGTAAAGGCTGGCCAGAGAAATGTTCCGAAGGATGAGAGAGGAAGCTAATCACACAACTTTTTCCTCCCTTCCGCTTTGCCTTCTTAACTATCTGAGTGAGAATCTTTTGGTGTCCCTTGTGAATTCCATCATAAAAACCAATTGTAAGGATAATGTGTGCCAGTTTTTCCCTGGGGAAAAATTTTCTTTTAACCTCCATCTTAAATAAGTACTCTCAGATATTTAAAGCCTATCTTATCTTTACAAAAATGAGATTCTTCTTGCAGACTTATGGCTACTGCTAGAAGTTCTCCTCCTTGGCTGCATAACCGAACCTTATCGCCTTTTCCCAATTCCTTGGGTAAGAAATCTAGATGAGATAAATATAGAGGTCTGCCCCACTTGACTATCTTTTCCACTCCAGATTTTACCTTGACCAAGGGTAAGTGCGGTAAAGAATCTTTCAAAGAACAAATAATTCCGTCCTCTTTACCATTGGCTACCTTTTCCCCTAAATCCTTCAATCTCTTGGCTTGCTTTAAATCAAAAGGACCTACCTTAGTTCGGCAAAGCGCAGCCTGGTAAGCTCCAAAACCAGAAACCCTCCCTATATCGGCACATAAACTCCTGACGTAAGTGCCTTTAGAGCAGCGTATTTCAAACTTTACTTTAGGATGATGGTTAGAGACGAAATCCAGTAACTTAAGCTCATAAATCCAAATTTTCCTTGGTATACGCTCAACCTCCAGTCCGTCTCTGGCTATTTCATAGAGTCTCTTTCCCTTCCAGTGAACAGCAGACCACATAGGAGGAGTCTGGATTACTTTTCCCCTAAAACGAGCAAAAAACTCCTCTACTTCGGCTTTGGACAGATCCGAGGCGTTTTTCTCCTCTACTACCTCTCCCTGACCATCAAAACTGGTGGTGGTCATACCAAAAATCATCTCGCCTTGATAAGTTTTGTCCAAATCCTGTAGAAAACGGGTCAGCTTGGTAGCCCGGCCTAAACATATCAAGAGAAGTCCACTGGCTAGTGGGTCCAGTGTTCCGGTATGTCCCACCTTCCTTATCTTAAGGAGCTGCCTAATTCTGTTCACAACATCATGAGAGGTCAACCCTTTCGGCTTATCTATCAATAATAGTCCATCCATGATCCTTACCTATTTTGGGAATCTTGTTGACCAAAGGGATTTTCTTGAGACCCTCGTTTCAAAAACTGTCTACCTCACTTTGCCAATTAATATTGTGTCGAGGGATATTTGGCGACGGTCAGGAATGGGGAGGGATAACTACATTATCTCCATTTTGGAATCTATGAGGGAGATCTTTTTATCTTCTTTGATAAAGTTAACAATCTTAGACAACATACGCTGAGCAAACCTTCCCTCGGTAGTCAAAAGAGCTATACCCAAACCTGCTCTTTGCCACAGATCCTGATGTCTGATTTCAGAGACAGAGACATTGAAATTATTGCGTATGCGGTCAGTTAAGCTTTTTATGATCCGCCGCTTATCTTTCAAAGAATTACTGGAAAATAACTTAATTTCCAGCTCTAAAATTCCTATGACCATTTTTGCTTAACGAACTCTTTTTGTTTCGTAAACTTTGATTAGGTCACCTTTTCTTACCTCGTTAAAACCCTCTACATTTACTCCACACTCTAGTCCTGTGAGGACCTCACTTACATCTTTGTCAAAACGTTTAAGACCACTAATCACACCTTCTCCCACTATCTCATCCCCCCGAAAAATTTTGGCTTTGCTTCCCCTAACCACTTTGCCTACCGTGATGTAAGAACCTGCTACAACTCCCACTTTTGGAATTCTAAAAATTTCGCGCACCTCGACTTCTCCTATCTCTATCTCTTCATACCGAGGTTCTAAAAGACCTTGCATGCTCTTCTTGATATCATCAATCATTTCATAGATAACCTGATAGGATCTTATCTCTACCCTCTCATCTGTAGCTAAGCTACGGCTCTCCGAAAATGTCCCTACACTAAAACTAATTACTATACCTTTTGAAGCAGCGGCGAGGAGAACATCGGATTTATTTACTTCTCCTATTCCCCCATGAACTACATTTATCCTCACCTCTTCATCTTCCAAATTGTTCAAAACATCCCTGAGAGCTTTTAATGACCCCTGAGTATCTGTCTTCAGGATAATATTAAGAGCCTTTTTCTCCTTCACCTGCTCTTGATAAAGAGTTTCCAAAGTTATCTTATCTCTTTTGGTTAAGCTCTTTGCTCTTTCTTCTATCCTGACCTCTTCCGCTAACTGACGAGCTTTTCTCTCACTTTCAACTTTTCTAAATATACCTCCGGGAGTTCCTATGTCGGAAAGTCCCCAAACTCTTACCGGTGTGGGAGGACCCGCTTCTTTTAACTTTTTCCCCTTCCAATCAACCAAAGCCCTTACCTTCCCAAAACTGGCTCCTCCTACCAGAATATCCCCTATTTTTAGACTACCCTCCTGAATCAATAAGGTCGAGCAGGGACCTTTCTGGCGATCCATTTCCCCCTCGATTACTACCGCCTTGAAATCCCCCTCAGGATCTGCGGTTAGCTCAAGCATTTCTGCTTCCAAAAGGATCATCTCTAACAGTCCATCTAATCCCTCTCTGGTTAAGGCGGAGACCTCCACACAGATGGTCTTCCCCCCCCATTCCTCGGGAGTTAAATCATATTTATTGAGTTGTCTTTTGACCTGGTCTGATTTGGCCTCACTCTTATCTATCTTATTTACAGCAACTACGATAGGAACCTTAGCTGCTCGAGCATGATCGATTGCTTCGACTGTTTGAGGCATAACTCCATCATCAGCAGCGATTACCAGAACCGCGATATCAGTAACTTGAGCTCCATGCGCCCGCATAGCTGTAAAAGCCTCGTGGCCAGGAGTGTCAATAAAAACTATTCTTTTCCCCTGAAACTCCACCTCCGAAGCTCCAATTCTTTGAGTGATCCCACCTACCTCCTCCTCAGTTACAGCTGTCTGGCGTACAGCATCCAGAAGAGAGGTCTTGCCGTGATCCACATGGCCCAACAACGTCACTATGGGAGCCCGGGCATGAAGTTTCTTTGCTTTAAGGGAGGGTTTTCTCTTCTTTAATGCCAATTTCTCCAGCTGTCTAACCTCTTTAGGGGATAGACTGCTCAGACTGCTTTTGGCTTCGATCCCTAAACTAGTAAGTAATTTTAAAAGCTTACCGGTGGATAAATTTAACCTTCTAGCTAATTGATATACCCGCATCATTTTCTTTGACCCTTAAGATCTATTGACTAATTTCTTTAGCTCTGTTAAAAATTTTCTCGGCTAGCTTAGGTCCAATTCCTGAGACCTTGCACAATCCCTCAATCCCTCCTCTAATAATATCTTTATGGGTTAGAAAGCCGGCCTGTTTTAAACCAATCAGGATCTTCTCGCCTACTCCAGAAAGTTCTCTCAGAAAAGCTGATTCTTCCTCTATCTGGCCCAGAGACCGAATGTCAATCTGCCACCCCGTTAATTTAGCTGCTAATTTCACATTTTCTCCATGGCTCCCGATGGCCAGGGAAAGTTGATCATCAGCCACGATAACCTTTGCTTCCTTATTGGCCTCATCAAGCTTAACTTGCTTAACTTCCGCTGGCTTAAGAGAATTCTTTATAAAAACAGAAGGTTCCTCACTGTACCTTATTATATCAACTCTCTCTCCCTCTAGTTCTCGCAAGATAGCTTTAATTCGGGAACCTCGCAAGCCTACACAGGCTCCCACTGCGTCTACCTTCTTCTGCCCTGACTCTACAACCACTTTAGCTCTTCTTCCTGCATCTCGCTTTATCTGTATAATTTTAACAATTCCCTCCTCTACTTCTGGCACTTCCAACTCGAAAAGTCTTTTCAAAAAAATGGGGTGGGTCTGCGAAAGAATTATACGAGGGCCTTTAGGTTCACGGGTGACCCTCAGGATATAAGTCCTAACCCGTTCGCCCTGTCGGTATTCTCTGTTTAACAGCTGTTCCCTTACAGGAAGAATTCCTTCCGTCTTACCCAGATCAATGAGAATAAAGTGATCAGCTTTATACCTCACCGTCCCACTAATTATTTCTCCTTCCCGCTTCTTAAATTCTTCATAAAGAAGATCTTTCTCCATCTCCACGATCTGTTGCATCATTACGTACTTGCCAGTACTGGCAGCAATTCTACTAAATTGGAAAGGATTAACCTCTATTTTCACCTGGTCTCCCAATTTTATCTTGTCATTGATTTCCCGAGCTTCTTCCAGAGAAATTTCTATTCCAGAATTGGTTACCTTTTCTACTACCTCTTTATCTACCAGAACCTGAACCTTTCCTTTTTCCTCGTCCAAAATTACTCTCAAGTTCTGAGGTGATTCATCATATTTTTTCTTGTAAGCCGAGGTTAAAGCCTCTTTAACGCTCTCTAAAAGGATCTCAGAAGAAAGACCCCTTTCTCTTCCTACACGTTCTAGAAGAAAGAAAAATTCACTGCTTTGCATCTTGGATCAGCTCTTTCATTCGCTGGGAAATCATATTTTTTTTGACTTTCTCAACCTTTGCCTCTCGACGGGTTTTAATTTCGATCTTACCTTCTTTTAAAAAGGTATCACCCACAATTACTTTAAAGGGAATACCAACAAGATCTGCATCATTAAATTTTACTCCGGCGCTTAAGTCCCGATCATCCCATAATGTTTCCACCCCCTGATCTTTCAGGTCCTGACAAACCTCCTGCGCCACCTTAAACATTTTCTCCAAGGTTGGTATTACCATGGTTTGGAAGGGGGCAATCTCTGGGGGCCAAATGATACCCTGGGAATCATGGTTTTGTTCTATTATTGCAGCAGGAAGCCTGCTTACTCCAATCCCATAGCAGCCCATAACAAAATAATTTTCCTTTCCCTTTTCATCTAAAAAGGTGGCTTCAAGAGACCGACTGTAGATTTCTCCCAGTTGGAAAAGATGACCTATCTCAATTCCCCTCCTTACCTCCATCCGACTCTTACAGACTCGACACAAATCCCCAGAGAGAGGAAACCCTATGTCTCCAATTATAGTGGGCTGAAAATCCCTGCCGGCATTAACGTTTAACAAATGCGTATCCTTGCGGTTAGCTCCCGCAACCAAATTCCGACTTTTCATTACTGTATTGTCTGCAATTAGTGGGTATTTGTCAAGTCCGACTGGGCCAGTAAATCCAGGTTCTACCCCAATTTCTTTCTTAATCGAATTGTTCCCTGCTATTTCAATTTTTTTTACCTTTAAGAGAGCTTGTAGTTTTGCCTCGTTTATCTGGTGATCACCTCTAATTAAGGCAGCTATCAAACCTTTCTCGGTTTGATAAAAAATGGTCTTTAAAATGTCCCCCGGTCTGCAATGGAGAAACTGACTTACTTCTCTAACGGTTCTGGTATTGGGCGTGGAGACCTCCTTCATTGGTTCGAGTTCAGCTTGAGCTTCCTCTAATGACTCATATTCAGCCTTTTCCAGTTTTGCCACACACCCACAGTGCTCGCACTGCACAATTTTATCTTCACCCGAGTTAGCCAGAGCAATGAATTCCTCGGAGAGTTTGCCTCCTATAGGACCGGTATCAGCCTTTACCACTCTGCAATCCAATCCACAGCGGGAGAAAATTTTTTCATAGGCTTTTTTCATTCTCTGGTAAACTGAGACTAATTCTTCTTCATTTCGACAGAAGCTATAGGCATCCTTCATCAAGAACTCTCTTGCTCGAATGACTCCACCCCGTGGTCTTAGCTCATCTCTAAACTTCGTCTGAATCTGATAAAGTATTAAAGGAAGTCTTTTATAAGAACTTATCTCTTCTTTCACCAACTGAGTTATCATCTCCTCATGGGTGGGTCCTAAAGCAAACTCTGCGCCTTTTCTATCCTCAAAGCGAACAAGCTCTTCTCCGTAATTTTCCCACCTTCCGCTCTTTTTCCACAGGTCAGCTGGTTGAAGAAAAGGAAGGAGCAACCTTTGCCCTCCAATCCGATCCATTTCATCCTCGATAAGAGAGCTAATTTTAGCTAAAACTCTGTACCCGAAAGGAAGAAAGCAATATACACCGGCGGCAAATCTCTTTATCAAACCCGCTCTGAGCATCAATTTGTGGCTCAAATGCTCCGCCTCCTTGGAGGACTCCTTAGAGGTAGAAAATAGATATCGGGAAATTCTCATTCATTACCCCTTTTGGTGAAATAAAAAAATTAGCAAAAAAATACCCCTTCTTTTTCATTCACAGCTTAAAGACCTCTTTCACCCTTTATAATATATAACTAAAGAGAAATGTCAAGAATGTCTCGGGATTTTCCCCTCGATACGCGTATAAATCTTTTCCTGAGGAATCAAGGAATCGGATCGTTAGAAAAGATCGAGCTGTTTTTCTGAGTTTTTCTCTTCCTCGTCAAATATTCTTACCTCTCCGTAAACCCCGTCATAACCACATTTTATCTTTACCTTTCCCTTTCTGACCCGCATTATACCCTCTACGATTCTGGAAGATATTGATCGAGAGAGTTCGCTCTCTGGAACCTCCAACAATACTTTAAACTCACCTCCCAGCCGTTGAGTAATTCCCCTATATCGCTCCTCCACGGCCTTGGTATCAACGCCCTGACCCAGAGCTCCAGCAATGATCTCTGATAGAGGAATGAGGTGTTTAAAAGGAACGTTATTTTCAGCTCCCTTGAAGCCTTCATCCCTATCTGCCAGAGTCTCCACTCGATGCATTACTCCTATGGTTAATGGTTGACCGCACTTAGGACACAGATTTTTATACTTTCGACTCTCTCTGGGAGAAAAGCAAAGGCCGCACCCGCGGTGACCATCATAATGATATTTTCCTTCCTGCGGGAAAAACTCGACAGTGTAGAGGAATTTTTCCTTATTTTTTTCCCTTAAAATCTTTTTGATATCCTCATAGCCTATTCTGTAAGAAAAGACATTGGCTTCTCTTCCTAATCTGGACGGAGAATGAGCATCAGAATTGGAGATGAGGGTGAATCTATCCAGGCTGGAAACTCGCCAGTTCATCTGGGGATCGCTACTCAGGCCTGTCTCCAGAGCATAGATATACTTTGTGTATTCTCCAAAACACTCCTCAATAGAATCAAATCCAAAATTAGCCCCAAACAAAGAAAACCAAGGAGTCCAGATATGAGCAGGAACAATGAAAGCATCCTCATCTATGCCTAGAACAGTCTCCACTAAATCCTTTGCTTCCATCTTCAAAGTAGGACGTCCATCGGAGTGCAAATCCCCAAAACTGGTCAGATTTTTATTTATTTTCTCCACCACATCAAAACTCGGCGCGAAAATCAAATTATGAATTTTGTGGGTAGTCCCATGAGTATAAAAGATATTGTTTACTTCTGTAGTTAAAATAAACAAAGTATTTCTGAATCGGTAAAGCCCGTCTTCTTCAGGAGAAAGAGTTCTCTTTAAACTGTCTAACCAGACCGGATGAGTAAAATCGCCTGTTCCCACCAGATCAATTCCCTTTAGCTTAGCCATCTCATCAAGATGGGGAATATCCATATCCTTTGAGGTGGCTCGACTAAATTTAGAATGAATATGAAAATCAGCAATAAAAGCCATTTTCTTAGAGTCCCTCAGGACTTTCTCCTTTTTTCCAATTTCTCTATTAATACTGGCAAAAATTTATGAAGATCCTCGACAATGCCGTAAGTAGCGATGTTGAAAATAGGAGCCTCAGGATCTTTGTTGATAGCAACAATTACCTCTGAGGTTCTCATTCCCACCTGATGCTGAATAGCCCCGGAGATACCACAGGCTATATAGAGCTTAGGTTGAACAGTTTTTCCCGTCTGTCCTACCTGATGATAGGGCTGAATCCAGTCAGCATCTACTACCGCCCGGGAGGCCCCCACAGCTCCTCCCAAAAGATCGGCTAATTTTCTGATAAGGGAAAAATTCTCCGGTTTTCCCAGTCCCCGACCACCGGAGACAATGATCTCTGCCCCCTGTAGGTCAACTGCCTCCTTTTCTTCCCTGATAAGACTGATAATTTTTACTGCCTCATTGTTTTGGCTGATCTTGGGTTTAATCTCTATAATCTCTGCCTTTTTACTATGGCCAGGCCTGGCTCTTTTCATCACCTTGGGTCTAACTGTAGCCATCTGGGGACGATGATAAGGTGAAATAATCCTAGCCATAATATTTCCTCCCAGAGCAGGCCGGGTTTGAATTAAGTTTCTCTCTTTTTTATCTATCTCAAGTCCTGTACAATCAGCAGTTAAGCCAGTTTGGAGGCGAGTTGCCACCCGTGGTGCAAGATCCCGACCGAGACTAGTAGCTCCCATCAAAATAACTTCGGGTCTTTTGTGGTTCACTAAATCGACTATGGCCTGAGTATAAAGATGCGTCCGATAAGACTCAAAAAGAGGATCGTCTATCAAATAGATTTTCTCTAAATCGTAATTCAAAAGCTCTTCTGCTTTTCCTTTCATGTGACTGCCTAAAAGAACCCCAGAAAGTTCCTCCCCCAGATCATTGGCCAGAGCCCTACCCACCCCCAGGAGCTCATAAGTTACCGGCATAACCTGTCTTTCCCGTTGTTCGGCAAATATCCATACTCCCCGGTAAGAAGATAGGTCGACTCTTATCTCTTCTTTCTCCAGTACAATAGCCTCAAAGGGGCAAGCATCTATGCAGGCTCCGCAGAGATTGCAATTGTCCAGTATCCTCGGGATTTTATTCTCCATCTTGATAGCGGAGAAAAGACAACTGGATAAACATTTCTCACAGCCATTACATTTTTCAACTATTATCTTGATCTTTCTCATTGAATTATACTTCTTTTTTCTATTTCCAAAATCAACTTATCCACCACTTGAGAAATTTCTCCAGAAAGGATGTCACCTTTCCTGGGAGGCTTAGGGATAAAAACTTTAACTACTTGTGTGGGAGATCCCTCTAATCCAATTCTCCTCTTATCTAAAGGTAAATCTTCAGCAGTCCAGATGGATATCTGTTCGGCCTTGGCTCTGATAAGTCCTCTCAGGGAAGGATAGCGAGGTTCATTTATATCCTTGGTTACTGTAACCACCACAGGAAGCGGCGACTCAACCACTTCAAATACGTCTTCTAAAGCACGCTCTACTCGAATTTTATCTTCATTAACCTCTATCTTCCGAGCGTAAGTTATCTGAGGTAAATTGAGCCACTCAGCCAGTCCCGGTCCAACCTGAGCGGTATCTCCATCAATGGCCTGTTTACCCAGAAGTATCAAGTCAAATGGCTCTATTCTTTTAATGGCCATGGCCAGAGTATAAGAAGTAGCCAGAGTATCGGAGCCGGCAAACAATCTATCTGACAAAAGCACCGCTTCGTCCACCCCCATAGCCAGAGCTTTCCTTAGAGATTCTGCTGCCTGCGAAGGACCCATAGAAAGAACAGTAACCTTGCCCCCTTTTTTCTCCTTCAGTCTCAAGGCCTCCTCAATGGCATTTTCGTCGAATGGATTTATAATGCCAGGAACACCTTCTCTAACGAGAGTATTAGTCTGGGGATCAACCTTTACTTTTTGCAACTGTTCCGTGTCGGGAACCTGCTTAATACAAACAATGATGTTCATATTTCATTCCTTAAGAATTTTATTGGCGATTACACCCCTTTGGATTTCTGAGGTTCCCTCAATGATCTCAAAAAGTTTGGCTTCCCGCATATAGCGCTCAACCGGATAATCCTTAGTATAACCATAACCTCCCAGAATCTGGACTGCTTTGGTAGTCACCTTCATGGCTACCTCCGAGGCGTATAGTTTGCCCATAGAAGCGAGTTTTTCAAAAGGTTTTCCTTGATCAAGAAGCCAGGCAGCTCGATAAAGAAGATACTTAGCTCCCTCTATCTCGGTAGCCATATCAGCTAAAGTATGCTGAATAGCCTGAAAACTGGAGATGGATCTTCCGAACTGCACACGCTGCTTAGAATATTTTTTAGCTTCCTCAAAGGCAGCTTCTGCTACTCCCAAAGCTCCAATCCCCACTCCAATTCTTCCGGCAGCGAAGGTCTGCATTGCTACCCGAAAGCCCCTTTTCTCTTTGGACAAAAGGTTCTCCTTGGGAACTCTGCAATCATGGAAAATCAACTCCACGTTGGGCAAAGCGCTCAGTCCCATCTTTTCAAAGTGCTGTCCGAAGCTAAAACCAGATGTTCCTTTTTCCAAGATGAAAGCAGTCAGCCCCCGTGGTCCCAGGCTCCGATCCATGGTGGTAATTACAATATATGTATGAGCTACTTCCCCGTTAGTAATGAAAATTTTACTACCATTGAGAGTATAATGATCCTCTTCCTTCTTGGCGATGGTCTGAACATTTCCCGCATCTGAACCTGCCTCTGGTTCTGTCAAAGCAAAAGCACCCAGGGCCTTTCCTCTAGCCAGGGGGGGAAGAAATTTCCTCTTTTGATCTTCTGTACCAAATACCAAAAGAGGATAGGTGCAGAGTAGGTTAGCTCCGAAAATCAAGCCGGTAGTAGCGCAGGCCTTAGAAATCTTCTCCGAGATCAGAGTCCAGGTGAGATAATCCATACCCAGTCCGCCGTATTCCTTGGGAATGGTAACCCCGAATAGGTCTAATTCGGCCAATTTCTTTATGTTTTCACCAGGAAACTCTCCTTTTTTAGATATCTCATCAGCACGAAGAGCAAACTCAGCCTGGCTAACTTCCTCTACCAACTCCAGAATCATCTTCTGATCATCGCTTAGACTAAAATCCACTTATTTTTCCTCCCATCTGTCACTAATGTGGCCTCTGAGTATTAATGGTTAATATACCTGTGGTGGGCGAGTTGTCAAGAGAATCTCGGGAAAGTCCCTCGATACGCGTATGAATCTCCTAGATACTAATACTTTTCTGTATAGACCCGGGATCACGTGGCTGAGATATGACCAACACCACGCCGCACAGCAAAAAGACAAGGGTTTTTCGGAAAACTGGAGGTGTTCTCCTCTTGACAGGAGAGATTTTTTTATTATAATGAATTGTGAATAATCTCTCAATTGGAGAGTGTCGAATACGTAAATGCCGTTTGATTGGATAAATAACGATTATGGGCCAAGTTATTAATATGTGAAATAACTCACAATGCGCACAAATCCAGCACTTTTTATTGACTGACGCTGCAAAACAAATTCACCAATTGGCCCCAGTGTATTGGCTTATGAAATTCATAAAAACGAGGTGACAAAAAAATGAGCAAAGGTAGTGAAACGGAAGCTTTGCAGGTCGTTGAGGTGCTAGAAGATCTAGAGAAGGCTTTCTCTGGGATGCTTAAAAGACTAACAGCGGAAGATCGACACTGGTTCTGGCTAGAAGGTAGACGCAGACACAAGGCAGAAATCCTAAAAGTATTAGAATTGGCAGCGGAAGATAATAGAATCCTAGCTCAGTTAGCAGATGATCCAGCTCAAGTCCTCAATAAGTTTGATTTAACTACTGAAGAATATGCAGCTTTAGCCAGCGGAGATATCAGATTTATCGAGGAAATTGTTGGGGAATTGAGCGAAAAACAAAAAACCTGGCTAAGTTGTCGTCTCCAGCAAGAAAAATGGTAACAAGAAAAATAGCAATTAGAGAAAAAGGAGATTGAACGATGCCGTGCAAAGTGCCTCCTGCTATTATGGAAACAGTATGTGCTGTTGGCGCGAAGAAAACAAAAATGACTTGGAACAGGGTGCTGATTTTAGGGTTTCTCGCAGGTGCCTACGTTGCTTTTGGGGGGTTTTTAGCGGTGATTGCTGCTGCTGGAGATCCGTGGCCAAGGGAATTGCCAGGTTTACAGAAGCTTGTCTTTGGTGCTGTCTTCCCAGTCGGTCTGATGCTCGTGGTTATTGGAGGCGCAGAACTTTTTACTGGGAATTGCATGTTGCCTACAGTTGCTTGTCTAAATAATAGAGGTAGCTGGAAAGGCTTGGTGAGAAACTGGACTGGCTCCTATATAGGTAATTTTATTGGAGGAATCTTCGTTGCCTATTTTCTAGGTATTGGCACCGGGTTGCTACTTAAAGATCCCTGGATGAGTTATATTACTGAGATTGCTCAGGCAAAATGCAAACTCAGCTTTAGTCAAGCATTTTTGCGTGGAGTAGGATGTAACTGGTTGGTCTGCCTAGCTGTTTGGTTAGCATCAGGTAGTGATAATACAATAGGTAAAATCTTTGCAATTCAATTTCCCATCATGACTTTCGTTACATTAGGATTTGAACATAGTGTTGCCAATATGTTTTTTATTCCTGCCGGTATGTTTATTACAAACAAGATTACCTGGGGGATGTTTTTGTTCAACAATTTGTTGCCGGTAACCCTGGGAAATATTGTTGGTGGAGCCTTCTTTGTTGGTATGCTTTACTATTATGCATATGGTAAAGAAAAGCGTAGATGGCCATTGCCTATAGCACTGGTGGGTGTTGAGAAATCAGGGAGGGTTCTGTTAAACAATCTTGCTTTTGAGAAAAGTAGGTTCCATATCCAAGTCGGATTTGATGTAAATCCGAACAAGACTGGTAGGAGAATAGCCGGTGTAAAGATATATCATCCTTACCAGATGCCCAAAATAATAAGGAAGCAGAAAATTCATATAGGAATGATCACTACTCCAGCTGAAGCGGCCCAAGAGTCAGCAGATCTTCTTGTCATAAGTGGGATAAAAGGCATTTTCAATTTCTCTTCCACTGGAGTCGTTGTTCCCTCTTACGTGAAGTTAAAAAATGTCGATTCTACCTCTCAACCTGAAGTTATACCTAATTATATTGTTAACAATCGACATTTTCAGTTATCTACAGAAAATTAAGTATTGAAGAATTAAAACTTAGTGTCCTCAAAGGATACTAACCCGCCTTACTCCTCGACGAAGTATATAATATCCTGATTATTGCCAGGCTGAGGAGGCTGTTTTTATTTCTTGGGACTCTTTAAAGATAGTCTGGCATAAGTTGTGTTTCTCTCGACATTTGGTAAACTACATTGAAACAGGAGAGGTGCACCGTGTACTACCCAAGCATAGACCATCGCAAGATATTTGAGGGGGGAAATAGGGTTTAGGCTATGCCTAAAGAAAAAGCGTCAGAAAACGCAGCTATCCGCCTTTCCCTTTATCTTAGATATCTCAGGGAAATGAGGGAAGAGACGAGGATATCTTCTGAGCAGCTGGCTGAGTTCTTAGGGACATCGGGTGCGAGGGTAAGAAAAGACCTCTCTTATTTTGGGCAATTCGGAACTCCGAGTAAGGGGTACAGAGTAGGGAAGTTGCGAGAGGAGATCTCAAAGGCATTGGGTCTCGATAGAGTATGGCCTATAGCACTGGTGGGTGTTGGGAAATTAGGGAGGGTTCTATTAAACAATCTTGCTTTTGAGAAAAGTAGGTTCCATATCCAAGTCGGATTTGATGTAAATCCGAACAAGACTGGTAGGAGAATAGCCGGTGTAAAGATATATCATCCTTACCAGATGCCCAAAATAATAAGGAAGCAGAAAATTCATATAGGAATGATCACTACTCCAGCTGAAGCGGCCCAGGAGTCAGCAGATCTTCTTGTCATAAGTGGGATAAAAGGTATTCTCAATTTTTCTTCCACCGGAGTCGTTGTTCCTTCTTACGTGAAGTTAAAAAATGTCGATTTTACCTCTCAACTGGAAGTTATAACTTGTTATATTGTTAACAATCAGCGTTTTCATTTATCTAGAGGAAATTAAGCATTCCTGGTGATTAGTGGCAAACTCAAGAAGGTTGTGCCTTGGCCAATGAAGTGAATAGGTCACAATCTTCTAAATATCAAAAAAGAGGTTAAAATGGAGGAAAAAGTACTTTTAGTTGATGATGAGGTTGATTTCATAGAAATCAACAAGGTGGCTTTGGAGAATAAGGGATATAAAGTGGTAGCCGCTTACGATGAAAAAGAGGCTCTCGAGAAAGCTCTTAAGGAAAAGCCGGATGTTATAATACTGGATGTGATGCTGAAAAGAAAGACAGGAGGGTTTAATGTTGCCCGAGAACTCAGAAAATACGAAGAAATCCGGAACACACCCGTAATAATGTTAACAGCCATAAGAGAAAGGATGGATATTCAGGAGAAAATAGAACCCGACAAGGAGTGGTTACCCGTTACTGAGTTTCTGGAAAAACCTGTGCCTCCAGATAAACTGATAGAAAAAGTGGCGGATGTGCTTCATAGAAGAAAAAAATGAGCCACTATTAATGATTAAATTATCGTTTCAGCGAAAGATTTTTTGGTACTTCACGTTGGTTCTTGTCCTGGTAGGAGCTCTTGTCATATCAATATGTGGCCTCTATATTCCTCAGGTTGTTCTTAGGGAGACAAACAACAGAGTTGCCATTGATTTGCGAGTAGCTCATAAATTCTTGGATAAAGAAATAGAAAAATTAGTGATTACTTTGGGACTTGTTGCAGAAAAGCAGCGACTAATAGATCCTCTCCAGGAATCCCAGTCTGTTTCTGCGGATACAAGAGCCTGGCTGGAGAAGAAAAGAGTTGATTCTGGTTTTGATTTTCTTACCTTGTGTAATAAAAAAGGGAAAGTTATACTCCGAACCCGTTTTCCATACTACAAGGGAGATTCTTCTCTCCCAAATCCACTTATATCAAAAGCCTCGCAGGGAAAAAGTGCATCAGGTATTGCAATAATGCCTCCTCAGACTTTGAAGATGGAGGGAGAAAATTTACTTGAGCAAGCACATATTCAATTCGTGCCTACTCCTCGAGCCAAACCTCGTTCCGAAAAAGCGGAAACATCAGGGATGGTCCTCATGGCTGCTGTGCCTGTGTGGGCAGAAAATGAAGAAATAATAGGTATTTTGTATGGAGGAACTTTATTAAACAGAAACTATCAATTAGTTGATTACGTGAGAGATATGGTCTTTGAGGAGAAAGAATACAAAGGAAAGCCATTTGGAACGGTGACTATTTTTCAATGGGATGTACGAATAACTACCAATGTAAAAGAAAAAGATGGCTCTCGAGCTATTGGAACGCGTGTTTCAAGAGAGGTTTACGAAAAGGTCCTGGAGAACAAAAAAACATGGTTGGATAGAGCTTTTGTAGTCAATAATTGGTATATATCAGCCTACGAACCAATATATGCCCCTGATAATAAGATAATAGGAATGCTGTATGCAGGTGTCCTGGAAGATAAATATGTTGATATCAGAAACAGAATCTTCCTCAGTTTTCTACCTATAATACTTGGAGGCATTATTGCTGTCCTTATTCTTTCTTATCTTTTGTCTCGAGGACTTTCCAAACCCATAAAGAAGCTGGTGAAAGCAACCAATCGTATTGCACGAGGGGAAATCCAGTATATTTTAGAAAAAGAGAAAAAATATCCCTACATTCAGAAGTTGCCATATCTGGAAATTCAGGAGCTCGTACGAAATTTTAATCAGATGGCTGCTGTTTTATATAAAAGAGAGACAGAGCTGGAAAAAGCAAACGATGATTTAAGACAGATAAATCAGCACTACATGGAAATACTTACTTTTGTAACTCATGAAATTAAGAATAGACTGGGTCTTATATTGGGTAGTGCTTACAATCTAAGCCGGGGAGTTGTAGGAACAATGAACGAAGAACAGAAAACGATGGTGGATGTGCTGTTGCGGAATTCTGAAAGACTTAGCGATATGATAAAAAATTACCTTGATTTGAGTCGAATAGAAAAAGAAGAGTTGAAAGTTAACAAACAGGAGGTTGAATTTAAAAAAGATATTTTGGAGCCAGTTTTAGATGAATTTGAAGGTCAACTTGAAAGAGGCGGTATACCCCTGGAAGTAGATGTATCTGATTCTTTTAAAGTCAAGGCGGACCCTGATCTTTTAAAGATAGTAATGGAAAATCTTTTGAGCAACGCTATAAAATATGGGAAAGAAAAAGGCAAAATTAAGATAGGTATTCTAAGGGAAGAAAATGAGTGGAAGATCAATGTATGGAACAAAGGTAAGGGATTTCCCAAGGATAAGAGCGATCAGCTTTTTACCAAGTTTGCCCGCCTCAGCGGGGAGAAATTCAGAAAAGAGAAGGGAAGTGGATTGGGTCTTTTTGTTACCAAGGAGATTATCCAAAAGCACGGGGGGAAAATATGGGCTGAGTCTGAAGAAGGACAATGGGCTAACTTCATCTTCATCCTACCTTTGGATTGAGAGAAAGACTGGCTTGCCTTGCTACCTCATAGATGGAACTCCACAATATCACCATCCTTTAAAGGATGGTCTCGATCTACTTGTTGACCATCAAATTTACTCGAGCCCCACATACGAACATATCTAAGATTATGAGCGAAATCCTTGTGAATAGCTTTAGCGGCGTCGAGGACTATACTTCCCTTTTTAAGAACAACAGGATCTTTAAGATCGGCTGGCTTTCCAGGCTCTTTAGTATATACTCGAATAATATTTAAGGTCTGGTAAATTTCTTTTTTCAGTCTAACCCCATTACCGGAATCCTTGCTAGATGCGGAAATAATGGGAAATTTGTCAGCGTATAGATCTTTCAATGCCTCTAGATTTGGTCCAGATCCCTCAAGATCGCTTTTATTTCCCAGGATTATAGTCTTCTTATAAGCATCGCCAAAAAGTCCCACTCCCTCAGGCTCATCAGATACCAGTTTGATTCTGGATTCCTCTAATCTTCTTATAACCCCATCTATCTGCTCCAGTACCTCATCGTTTCCGAGATCCACCACCAATAAGACAAGATCAGCACTGCGAATGATCGGCGGTAGCCAGGATTGGATAAAATCATCCCTAATGGGAGGCGTATCTATCAGTTGAATTTTGATGTCCTCAAATTCTATCATCCCCACTTGAGGCTCCTGAGTGGTGAAAGGATAAGGAGCGACTTGAGGAGTAGCCTTAGTGAGACGAGATAGGATTTGAGATTTACCTACATTTGGGGATCCAATGAGCACTACCTGAGCGGCACCCTGTCTAGGTACACGGCGACTGTAGGTTCTTCTATGAGTTGTGCGGGGTTTTTGCATTTCCTTCTTGAGCTCGGAAATTTTGGCTTTTAGGTCTCCCTGAAGCTTATCGGTACCCTTGTGTTTGGGCATTATAGCCCACATTTCTTTAAGGATAGCCAGTCTTTCCTCGTTGGTTCGGGCATCACGGTATCTTTTCTCAGCCTCATAATATTGAGGGGGAAGATTTGCCGGCATACTCTTTTCTCTCCTTAATTAGTCAAATTAAATTTTACTAAATTCTGATGAAAGTTCAAGAAATATCTCGGGAAAGTCCCTCGATACACGTATAAACCTTCTAAATACTAGTAATTCCCTGAGGAATCAAGGAGACGTCAGGGTTATCTACCTAACGATCACTGATCCTATAAACCAGAGGCCAAAGCCTAAAAGCATCAAACCACATATAGTAAAAATGGCTCGGTGGATTTTCTTACTCCATAGATGATGAGTCTTGTAAATAACCATAGATACCAAAGAATACCACCCAAAATCGCAGAACCAGTGGACTGTCGCCAGCAAAGCAAATCCTATTAGTCCGAACATAGTAGACTTAAGGATGAGTGCCGACCCGATGGTTGCCCACCATAAAAAGAAATAGGGATTGGCGGTAGTGGTAATGAGTCCCCCCATTATTGAATTATAGGAAGGATCTTCACTTTCTTGCTTGATATCTACCCGAAATCTGATCATGTCAACTCCGAGGTAAATTAGCATCAGTCCACCGGCTATACCTATGAAGATCTGAACCGGGGCCAATTTAAAAAAATTGGAAAGCCCAAAGTATATCAACATCATCAAAGGAAATTCTATTATCCCGTGTCCAACAGCTATTAATGAGCCAGCCGTCCCCGATTTATAGCTTTTGGTTATGGTTACAGCAAACACCGGGCCAGGCATCATCACCCCGGATAGGGAAATCACTATCACCGTGAAGAGGAATAATATTAACATATCACTAATCCAGTGCGCTTACCAGAGAAAATAAAATCTTCAATGCTTGTCAATATATTAACTTTAGGAGAATAGTCAATTCTTCTTCCCTCTTCTTTATGCATAATTCTTATCCAGATGCCAAAATTATTGGCAAAACTTATTTTTTTGTGCATAATAATAAAATAGAGTGCAGTGAGAGGCGATAATATGGGTTACCAAAAGTTTACTAAACGGAGAGTAGCCATTTGTAGAAAAAAAGCTTTTAAAAAAATTAGGAGCTACTATGCAGAAACAAACATCTAGACAACGTACTTTTATCTTACTTTCCTTAGCTCACACTGCCAGTGGTTTGTGCTGGATAGTACCTCTTTTTTTGCCTCTCATTAGAGAGGAACTTCATCTTACTTACACGCAAGGAGGTTTTCTCCTTACCTGCTACTCTATTGCTTTTTCAGTCTTTATTATGCTCAGTGGGCACTTGGGAGATATATATGAGGCGAGGAAATTTCTCTCCTTTGGTTTCCTCCTCACGGCAGCTACATTTTCTCTCCTCCTTCTTGTCCAATCTTACCTTTGGATACTAGTGGTTCTTGCTCTGGTAGCTGTTGGGGCGAGTATTTTTTACCCGGTGGGAATGGCTTCGGTCAGCCGGGGCTGGCAGAAAGGTATTTTCTTTGGTCTTTTTGAAGCAGCAGGATGCATGGGAGTTCTCATGGCAACTCTTTTATTTTCTTCCTTGGTAGTCCCCTTGGGGTGGCGCTTAACCGCTTTCATTTTTGCTCTTCCCAGCCTACCCATTGGTTTAGTCTTCCTCATCTCTCAGGTGAATTTGAAATATGGAAACGCAACAAGTCGGCCAAGGATTACCTCTCCAGGACCAAAATCTCTCATCCTTTTCTACCTTGCTCGGGGAGTTCAGATATTTGGAGGTACTGCGGTTATGTCTTTTATGCCCCTTCTTGCTGTAGACGTGGGAGGCCTGCCGGTTGAGAAAGCTTCTCTTTTCCTTGTCTTCGTATGGGTTGGAGGTGTACCTGCCGCGCTGGTACATGGCATACTCTCTGATGTCTGTTCTCCCTTGAGGATAATCTTAGTCCTCCTTTTGATTACTATACCCATAGTTTTTGCTATCACCTTGCCTCTTCCTCTTCTGGCAATCTTTCCTCTCCTCATAGCGTTAGGCTTCTGCATTATTGGAGCCTGGGTTCCTCAAAATATGTGGCTGAGCCGAGTCACCCTAGAGAAAGCACGGGGGAAAGTATTTGGAGGAACACTCAGCTTAGTGAGCGTAGCTAACATCTTTTCACCCGTTTTCTTTGGGTTCCTTGCTGACACATGGGGACTTATCGCTACATACCGGTTAACTCTTCTTCCCATGATCATAGCAGCTGTGCTCTTGAGTAAACTGGCAAGAGAGGACCACTAGGTGAGGATGCCTAGATTTAGAGTGTTTACTGTCTAGATCTCTTTTACTCTCTTGAGGTAATAATTCCTGTTGCAGTCCTTCTTTAGAGAGTGTGCAGTATCATTGCAGCCAAAAAGAATTTTTGGCCACAAGAAGACCGGGTACAATAAAGGAAAATAAAAGTTTCTCTTTCTCTCGCTCCCAGGAATTCTATATCCATTCTTAAATCAGTAGCTAATATGCTCGACTTCGTGGTATTAATGGGTACAGAAATTGGGGTAAAAGGTCGCTCCTTGTTACCTTCTACTTACCAGAGAATAGCAGAGGTCAAAAAGATTTTAGAAAGTCTAAGAATAAAGAATGTAAAAATTGAAGTGGACGGAGGCATAAGAAAAGAAACAGTTCCGCTTTTGATTAGAGCTGGTGTCAATATCCTGGTGCCAGGATCACTGATCTTCAACAATAAGTATTCACAAATTTTCTCTTGGCTTAGGCAACTAGATGAAAATCTACCAGATCTTGAAATACCTTGAAAACCTTGAACTCTATCCCGAATTACTACTTCAAATAATCGGATCTCCAAGTGAAAATAACAGAAATTTAAAGATTTAGTTATAAGGTAACTGTTCACCGCAAAGATCGCAGAGTGCGCAGAGATGAATCAAAAAAAACTTAAAAATATGAGCAGTCAGTCATCAGCCTTCAGTAGGTTGCCGACTGCTGACCACTAATAGCTGAAGGCTTTATTCTTAGCGTTCTCGGCGTGCTCTGCGGTGAAATATGATAAGGCTGAATAGTTACACATAATTAGTTTAACCTTTTCGGGAAAAGTTATCATAAAAGCGATGGTGTCTTCTCCCTTTAGAGGGGAATAGGCTATTGGCGCAGTTTGGATGCTTCCGTGTAATCTTGGTGAAAATAGAGGATAATAGATTCTTTTAGCAGAAACATTGGTTGAGGCATGAAATTTGAATTAGAAGAACTGAAAATAAGATAATATCAGGAGGTAGAAATGTTAGAGAAGAAAAAGGTAAAGGAACGGATAGTTTATTTAGACGGGAGATTTGTTCCAGAAAGTCAGGCAAAAATCTCCATATTTGATACGGCTTTCCATAATGCTTACATGGTTCATGAGGCAATTAGGACTTTCAATGGAAAGCTATTTAAACTTGAAGAGCATACAGCTCGTCTCTTTCGGTCATTGCGATGTGCCAGGATAGATGCCGCTATGAGCCCACGTGAGATGAAGAAGATATCCTTGGAGGTTCTGGAGGCTAATCAACATTTACTTGGGGAAAATGATGACTACTGGATTTACCAGCATGTTTCAGCGGGAGTTGTACCTCAGTTTAGATACGAGGATCGGACCTACAAGGATTCCACGGTTATCATATACTGCTGGACACTTCCTTTTGAAGCCTATGCCAGATATTATGAAGTGGGTGCCCATGCTATTACTCCCTGGGTTAGACGGATTTCTCCTCAGTGTGTTGATCCTAAGATAAAAACTTGCAGTCGGATGGATCTAAACTTAGGTACTAGAGAGGCAAAACTGATAGATCCGGACGGATACTGTCTCCTACTTGATGAGCAGACTAACGTAGCCGAAGGTGACGGATATAATTTTTTCATAGTAAGTAAAGGGGTATTGCTAACTCCAAGTCTTCGTAACGTTCTCGGTGGAATAAGTCGAGAAACGGTAATAGAGTTAGCTAAAGAAATGAAAATTTGTGTGGAAGAAACGGATATACAAACATACGATGTTTATAATGCTGATGAAGCTTTTTTCACCGCTACTAGCTACTGCATTTTACCAGTTACAAAATTTAACGGTATCCAGATTGGTCAAGGCAAACCCGGGCTATTAACTAAACGTTTGTTAGAAGCTTGGAGTAATGAAGTAGGCATCAATATAGTCAAGCAGGCATTGAGTCACCTGGAGGAAAAATAATCTTTGATGTTTTTCAATTCTGACTGGTAAGACTCAAATCAAAGGAGGAAGCGTAGATGAAGGAAAATTGGACTGTCAAAGATAAGAAAATACGGGTGATTTCCTACGGTCTTGGGCCAATAGGAATGAAAGCAGCCGGAATCATCTTGGATAATCCAAGGTTAGAAATGGTAGGTGCTATCGACATAGCTCCAGAGAAAGTGGGAAAAGATCTCGGGCTTCTATTAAATCTTAATAAAAAAGTAGGTATTGCGGTCTCTGGTGATGCTAATGACGTTTTGTCCAGCATCGATGCTGATGTGGTTTTGCTTACCACAGGATCTATTTTTGAGAAGATATATTCTCAAATCCGGGGTATCGTTTCTAGAGGGATCAACTGCATCTCTTCTGCAGAAGAGATGTTTTTCCCCTATCTTCGGAATCCTCGTCTCTCTCAGCAGTTGGATAATTTAGCCAAGGAGCACAGTGTAACTGTGTTAGCTACGGGAGTAAACCCTGGTTTTGTAATGGATACACTTCCGCTTTTTCTTACAGGCGTTTGTCAGAAGGTGAAAAGTATTCACATAGAAAGAGTGGTTGATGCATCTACCCGACGCTTACCTCTACAAAAGAAAATCGGAGTAACGCTTACACCAGAAAAGTTCCAGGAAGGCGTTAAGACGAAAAGAATTGGCCATGTTGGTTTGGCTGAATCGTTGGCCTATCTCGCCTGGAACTTGGGCTGGCAATTGGATAATGTAGAGGAGACTATAGATCCTGTCGTAGCAGGGAAAGATATATCAACTCAGTACTTTACCATTAAGAAAAATCAAGTTGTGGGGATAAAACAAATTGCCCGAGGTATCGACAAAGATAGGAATAAACTAATTCGTCTGGATCTACAAATGTACGTAGGCGCCAGGGATCCCCATGATTTAGTATTAATTAAAGGAGAACCTGATCTTAGGGTGCGTATTAAAGGAGGAATCGCAGGCGATATAGCTACAGCAGCAATCCTGGTAAATTCCATTCCTCTAGTGGTGAAGAAGCAAGCTGGATTGATAACTACGAAAGACTTGCCTCTCCTTAAATTACCGGCTACCTGCTCCCGAGGCTACTATTCCGTTGACTCTAACTTAACGAGTGGTACTATTAATGGGGGCAGGTCAATATCACGATGAGATAAGTAAACTAACAAATGCAAAATTCATGCTCCACTCCTGCGGATCGGTGTATCCACTTATAAATGAGTTCATAGAGATAGGGTTTGATTTATTGAATCCTGTTCAACCCAGGGCACGTAATATGGAACCAGAAAGACTTAAAGAAAAATTTGGAGACAAGTTATGTTTTCTCGGGGGAATAGATACGCAGCGATTGCTCCCCTTTGGAACCGTCAGTGAAATCAGGAAAGCGGTAAAGAGGGTGGGTTGACTTTTTGCCAGGTGGTACCATTTATTATTTGGCCACTGGAGAATTCTCAAATTGACATCTGTTTCGCACTTGTTACAATGAATAGAAACAACGGGCATAGGAACAAGGATCAGATCAGCTATGGTAAAAGAGATTGTAAGGCCCATAGAGGAAAGATAAGGTTAAAAACAAAATAGGAAAGAGAAGGAAATTTCGGTGAGTCTTCCACCGGCCTAGAAAGGAGAGTCAAAGATGATAATTACTGAACAAAAGCCATTTGAAGAAATAATCGGTTTTTTAGAAAAGTCTAATGAAGTTTTCATCTGTGGATGCAGTGAATGCGCTACTCTCTGCAAGACCGGGGGAGAGGAAGAAGTAAAGCAAATGAAAAAAAGATTGGAAGAGGCGGGAAAAAAGGTTCCCGGCTGGGTAGTCTTAGATCCTGCCTGTCATATTCTGGAGAATAAAAAACATTTTCGGGAAAATAAAGCCCAGCTTGCTAAGGCCGACTCTATCCTGGTACTTGCCTGCGGTAATGGAGTCCAGGCAGTGAGTGAGTCCATAGATAAAATAGTCTATCCAGGAGTAAATACCCTCTTTTTAGGCGATATTATCCGTTTTGGCCAATTTGAGGAAAGATGTCAGCTTTGCGGGGAGTGTCTTCTGGAGAAAACCGGAGGAATATGCCCCATTTCCCGTTGTTCGAAAAGTCTACTTAACGGTCCCTGCGGGGGCTCTGAAAACGGAAAATGTGAAATTGATCCCGATATTGATTGTGCCTGGCAACTGATAATCGATCGCTTAAGTAAGCAGGGGCAGCTCGACAGATTAAAAGAGATAATTCCACCTAGGGATTGGTCAACCTCCAGGGATGGGGGACCAAGAAAACTCAATATACGCAAACCACACCACGAAAAGACACCTTCCTCGAAGGAAAAGAAGACCGAAAAAGCTAAAACTCCGGTTTCCTCAATAAAGGCCAATAGTAATCTAAGAAGAATACTGGATGGGGGTAAGTTCGCCGTGACTGGGGAGCTTGGACCTCCCAAAGGAGCAGATGCCGAGGTAATTAAGAAAAAGGCTCTCTATTTTAAAGATTATGTAGATGCGGTAAACATCACTGATAATCAAACAGCCATTGTCCGAATGTCCAGTATAGCCACCGGTGTTATCCTTACCCAGATGGATATAGAACCTGTTATTCAGATGGTCTGCCGGGATAGAAACAGACTAGCTATCCAGAGCGACATCTTAGGAGCAGCAGCTCTGGGAATTAGAAATGTTCTTTGTCTTTCCGGAGACCATCAGAAATTTGGTAATCATCCCCAGGCAAAAAATGTCTATGACCTTGATGCTATTGGGCTCATTCAGGCTTTAAAAAGCATGCGAGATGAGAAAAAATTCCTCAGTGGTGATAGTTTAACCGTTGCACCTGAGCTTTACATCGGAGCAGTGGAAAATCCTTACGCAGATCCCTACGAGTTTAGATCCATAAGGTTAGCCAAAAAAATTGAAGCTGGCTGTGATTTTATTCAAACTCAGGGAGTCTTTGATGTGAAAAAATTTAGGGACTGGATGAAAATTGTAAGGGACAGTGGTTTAGACGAGAAAGTTCATATTTTAGCCGGTGTGATTCCCATAAAATCTGCCGGAATGGCCCGCTACATGAGAGATTATGTATCCGGAGTTAGCCTCCCTGATGAAATTGTAAGCAGAATGGAGGGTGCCAAAGATCCAAAAGAGGAGGGTACCCGGATATGTGTGGAGATTATTGAACAATTAAAGGAAATCGAAGGCATTCACGGGATACATATCATGGCTGTCGCCTGGGAAAATATTATCCCGGTGATGGTAAAACAAGCAAAGCTATGGCCCCGCCCTAAGGTTGAAAATATCAGAGCAAGCTAAGATATTAATGGCAGAAAGGTGAGTTCAACCCAAAGAGTTAATATCCAGAACAAAATCTTTATTAAGAAAGGAGTGAGATCAGTGTATCCAGAAAATCTAAAATACTTGGATACTCACCAATGGATTAAGGTTGAGGGAACCATTGGTAAGGTCGGAATTACCTGGTATGGACAGGAACAGCTTGGTGAAATTTTGTTGGTTGAGCTACCCAAGGTCGGCGAGGAGATAACCCACAAGAAAACATTTGCTACAGTTGAGTCATCCAAAACAGCCTTCGAGGTTCCTTCACCGGTAAGTGGGAAAGCGATAGAAATCAATACTCAGCTTGAGGAGGACCCTTCCTTAGTTAACAAAGATCCTTATGGAAATGGTTGGATGATAAAGCTCGAAATCTCCCATCCGCAAGAAATCGATTCTTTGCTCAACGCACAGGAATATAAAAAGTTAGTGGAAGAATAGATTAGAAAAATTTATGAGTGTCGTAGTTGACTCGGAAAAAAAAGATAGAGCCTGTTATGTATTGGATATGGGCCTCTTTATTCATTACCTTCCTCTTCGACTGCCAAATTACCGTGATAGGTACTTTAAAGGATTCCGGGCTTTACCATTCTTAACTATAGCAAAGAAAAGATGGGGCCCGGTAGAACGACCAGTATTGCCGCTTAAGCCTATTTTTTGACCCTGACGAACATACTGTCCTCTCTTTACCAATACCCGGGAAAGATGAGCATAATAACTACGGGAATTATCACCGCCTCGGATAACCACTAATTTTCCATACCCCCGGTTCCATCCCTTACCCCAATAGGTCACTACCACCCGACCACTGTGAGAAGCCCTTATCGGAGTCCCGGTATTCACAGCTATATCAATTCCTCGGTGATATTCCCTTCCTTTTTTACTAAAAGGGTTACGCCTCCAGCCAAAACCCGAACTGATGCGTCCTCTCACAGGCCAGATAAAGGTGTAAAGTGGTTTTATAGCCGGGACGAAGATCTTTTGTCCGGCTGGGATAAGGTGGGGGTTTTCAATCTGATTAATCTGCATAATTTCGTGCAAAGAGACATCATAAGTTCTAGCAATACGGCTTAGAGTTTGGCCGCGGGGAACCCGGTAGACAAAGCCATCCATATTGTAAATCTTCAATTTCTGACCGGGATGGATGGGCTGCGAGGGAGAAAGATTATTAGCATGTACCACGGTACTAAGGTGTAGACCATGCTCTCTAGCTATACCCCAAAGGGTGGCTCCCGGTTTTACCACGTGGGTCTTGACCTCAAGTAGATTTTTTTTCTGAGCTTCATTTACGCTTTGATTGGAACCGGTATCCATATTTTTCTTTTCTGCTCTCTCTCTTTCCGGTAAACGCCGTTGGGTATAGTCGGCAGATCCCAAGTATCTCGTATCTTGGTTGCTGAGTGTGCTTGATTTCACCTGCCTGTCAGCCGGATTTAATGATGGAGCTTGACCCTGAGGAGGTCCCACCAGTACTTTGAAAGCTACCAAAACCAGCATTAAAGAAAGAAATCCTATGAGATAAATTTTGAATTTTCCTGCCCGCCAATTCTTTAATTGAAACATTAACTTCCTCCCCATCTAGTGTTGTGAGCTAGACTTTGAGATTTACACTTCAATATAATCCAATCCCGCTAGGATGTCAAGCATCGAATTAGAGCTTTATGAAGAACTCGAAAAATCAATTCGGCAAATCCATCCCTATGAGGTACCTGAGATATTAGCCATACCTGTTATTGTGGGCAGTAAAGATTATCTAGGGTGGCTTGGTGGTGTAGTTAAGGAGATGTGATTTACCTTCTTTCCTACCAAATCATAAACGTTACTCACCGCCAAAATCCTTCCTCTAAAGATCTCCCCCACCAAATACTTTTCCTGAAGAAGAGTCTTTCCATCAATCTCGGGAGCCTGAAACTGGCAATGTCCCTCTTTTTCCCTATCTACCAGAAGAGGATAGGTTTTATTTACCCTTTTTTGGTTGAGCTTTAGGGTTATCGACTGCTGGAGTTTCATAAGCTGTCTATATCTTTTCTTTTTAACCTGGGATGATATTTTAGGGGTGATGGAATAGGCCGGAGTACCCTTTTCAGGGGAATAGGTGAATGCTCCCAGCCAGTCAAATTTTAACCTTTCCACATCCTTCAAGAGTTTATCAAAATGCTTAGTTTTTTCTCCGGGAAAGCCAACGATAACGCTGGTACGTAACACAATCTCGGGAATTTTTTCTCTTAAATTCTCAACCAGCCTTTCCGTGGTTTTGAATTTAGGACGTCTCATTAAGGCGAGGATCTCATCATGGGTATGTTGTAAAGGAAGATCGATATACTTACAAATCTTCTCTGAGTTCGCTATTACCTTAATAAGTGAAGAAGTAAAATACTCAGGATGGGTGTAGAGAAGTCGAATCCACTGGATCTTTTCTATCTTCTCCAGTCCTTCCAGTAGTAACAAAAGAGATGATCTTTGGCCAAGATCCCAGCCGTAAAAAGTCGTATCCTGAGCTATCAAAATCAGTTCTTGGATTCCCAAATTGGCCAGAGCTTTTGCCTCTCTAAGAACATCTTCTACCGGTCTACTCCGATATTTTCCTCGCAAACGAGGAACAAGACAGTAAGAACAGCGATTAGAGCAACCTTCAGCTATCTTAAGGTAGGCATAAGAAGTAGGGGTAGTCAAAAGACGTGGAAAACTAGAGTTGTAAAGAAAGCAAGGCTCATTGACTGAAAAAAGATGGCGCTTACCCTTAAAAAGATCAGTAAGAACTTTATCTATCCTGGGAAAGTCAGAGCTTCCCAGCAAGGCATCAACCTGGGGGTACTTCAGAAAAAGACTTCTTCCCTCAAGTTGAGGAAGACAGCCGCAGACAATGAGTTTCTGGGAAGATCTTTTTTGAGAAGAAATCTGCGATATCACTCTATCAGCTTCTCTTCTCGCCTTATCAATGAAAGAACAGGTATTAACCACCACAACATCTGCCTCTTCTGGCCAAGAGGTGAGAGAATAGCCCCTTTCTCCTAATCTTCCCAGAATCACCTCACTATCTACCAGGTTCTTGGGACACCCCAAAGAGATTAAATTTACCTTCATATACCCACTACTTTCAAGCCCTGATGGCAAGCCTTTCTCACTACGGCACGAATAACAGCATTCATTCCCGGACAGTCCCCTCCACTGGTTAAAACAGCAATTTTATCCAACTTTTTTCTCCTCGGAACAGAGTCTCAGAGGCAAAGATTTGTCTAGTAAAATAGGTTCTCGCCTCATACTATATTACCCATCACCCGCTGTGTCAACTTTGATGGCTTGTAGAGCCAGATCCATAAAAGAAACTCGAAAAAAAGGAATTCTTGCCAATCAGAGAAAATTGGTATAGTATTAAAAAGATGAAGATACTGAACCGCTATATTCTAAAGGAGATAAGTAGTGCTTTTATTTTTGGATTCATCTTCTTTAACTTCATACTGTTCATTGGCATCATATTTGATCTTACCGAGCTCATCTTCATTGAAAATGTTCCTCTGGTGGATGTGGGTAAATTGGTGATATTTAAGATTCCCTCTTTCTTTGACATCGTCATCCCCGTCTCGCTCCTATTCGCCAGTTTACTCAGTTTTGGGCGACTCAGCTCTGAAGGAGAAATAATCGCTATGAGGAGCTCAGGGATAAGTTTATTCCATATAACGGGATTGCTGTTATTGTTCGCCTTTTCCTTAACCTTAGGATCTCTTTTGTTTTCTTTCTCTCTTACTCCCTGGTGTAACCAATATTATAAAAAGACATACCAAAAGATAATCTTTCAAAGACCTACCATCCAGGTTAAAGAAAGAATAATTACCAATCTTAAAGAGAGAAGACTTTACACTTATCACATCGATCCAAAAAATTACGAGATGCAGGAAATCGTTCTTTATGAATTTGCCTCCGACGGAAACTATATCTTTCCCCAAATTACTCTGGCCCAACAGGGAAAATTCGAAGAGGAGATCTTAAAACTGAAAAAAGTAACCTTCTATCGTTTTGGAAATAATTACCGAATCTATCGAAGGGGAAGATTTGATTCTCAGACCGTTTATCTGACCCCCCAAGTTCCAGAGAAAGCCGCAGAGGAAAAAGATATCGGCGAGTTGAGCCTATGGGAAATAGCTCAGAAATTGAGTTCGGAAAAAACTAAGCCTAAACCCGATGAAGAGAAAATAAGGAAGCTAGCCGTCGATTTCCACGGTCGAATAGCCATCCCTCTAGCTACTTTCTTAATGGGTCTGATTGCTGTTCCCCTGGCAATAAAGATAAAAAGGGGAGAGAAATCCATCAGTCTGGGAATAAGCCTCATCATAACTGTGGCCTATTATGTCCTCTTTATGGCAGGAAGGTTTTTAGGAAGGGGAGGACTTTTGCCTCCTTATCTTGCTATGTGGCTGCCCAACATATTGTTAAGTGCAGCCGGCATCTGGTTAAGTACGAGGCTTACCGAGGTATAAAGCTCTCATGAGAATCTTGGACAAATTTTTGAGCAAGGAATATCTAAGATTATATTTCGTTTTTATTCTCTTTTTTATCGCAATTTTTCTTCTCACTGATTTTTTTACCTCTATACATAATTTAAAAAAAGGAGCTAAAATCTGGGATGTAATTCAATATTACTTTTTACAGATCCCATATTTATTCAATTTCCTCAGTCCCATGGCGGTCATTGTCTCCACCCTTTTTCTCATTACCCATTTAACTGGAACTCATCAGATTCAGGCTACACAAATTGGTGGAATATCTTTCAAAAGAACTGCCCTTCCTCTCTTAACCATAGGCCTCATCATTGGCTTCGTGGTAATTTTTGCAGACCAGACTTTAATCTTCAAAGCAAATGTGACTGCCGAGAAGCTTAAGCAAGAAAACTTTTTGGGTCCTCCACGAAAAAAGGTACAAAAGAACATCTTTATTCATGTTCCTCCTTCCTACCTGTTTTACATAAGATCATTTAATCCTGAGGCGGGAAGGATGGAAAATGTGTTCATATATGAAAAGTCAACCCCTGGTACCGTTATTTTGGCCAAGGAAGGAAAATGGACGGGTAAGGAATGGATCTTATACCAGGGAATGAGATACCGATTAAATGAGAAAATGGAGGGAATACCATTTGCGGAAAAGACTCTACATCTTGATAGAAAACCTAGTTACTTCAGCAGAAAATATTTTCCTCCCGAGAAAATGAACATAGCAGAACTGCAAAGGTACATAAGTGAATACCGCAAAAGCGGATTCAAGACCCTTGATTTGGAAACAGAGCTAAACTTTAAGATTTCTTATCCCTTTACCAATTTTATTCTTCTTTTTTTGGGTATTCCAGTGGGATTGGTCTTGAGAAAGGGGGGAAGAGGGGCCAGCTTTGCCCTCGGGCTTCTCATAAGCTTTGCTTATTATGAGGCAATGGCTTTGCTTAAAACCCTGGGAGAAAACGGGATCGTCTCTCCTTTCTTAGCCGCCTGGGCTCCTAACTTGATCTTTTTAGCGGGAGGAATTTATCTATTCACCCGCGTAGAGTAGAAAATCACTTAAGATTTTGAGTAAAAGTCCCGAAGATATCGGCGAATATCATCAAGGACGGGAGGATGCACCCGAAAAATTTCTATATCAGAGGGAAATTCAATGCTATTGTTCTCCCTGATAAAGATAATCCCGCTTTCGTTTTCTTTGAGTGTTTCATTTATTCTTTTGGCAACGAACTCATCTCTCTTTTGCATGGCCTCTACATAAAATTGGGAGACTTTGCTGAGAGCCTTCTCACTCTGAAGATTTGCGGTCAGACATCTGATCCAGTCCATGCTCTCCCTGACTAGATTCATATCTTCTGTAGCTTGGAGCTCAGCACCTTTCTCCACATGTCTTTTGACAATCCTGTAGCTCTTACCATTTAACTTCTTAACTCTCTTAAGACCCTTTTCTCCTTTCTCATTGATCAACTCGTGATATATCTTGTGGATCTTTCCAACCTTGCTTCCTAGATCGTCCAGACGGAGGCTCACTTCCTTCCAGTAAGCTTCAAGCTTCGCCGGATAATCTTTGGGTAACCCTTTTTGGTGGGGTTCTGCTACAGGTAAAAGGGGGACAAGATAGAGTTTTTTTCCAGGCTTTTTGAAATGCTCCACAGGAAGTTTTTCTATCCTCCCTATAGCCTTCTTGACCATCTCAATCACCCCCTGTCTTTCTCCAATTTTTTTCTCACCATCCCCCAATCAATTCATTTCTCATCGCCCGATCCCCTCCAGAGTTGACCCTTCAAAAAACCTGCAGGTCATTTTCTCCTCAACAATCTCCTCTCGATCGATTAAATCATCACCGCTGACTGGTTTTTCATAAAGGAGAGAATTGGCATTTTGCCAGATCCTTTCCTTGCCGCAGATCAACGATTCTCGCCGTCACTTTCCCTTTATCAAAGTCAACTACGGCGAAGCTTGGAGGAAAACCTC